>Ga0208879_1001237_pt1 | contig 24420 bp, 20 predicted proteins | sample Knorr_S15_td_Bot_FD_185605 | JGI IMG/M metagenome (GOLD analysis project Ga0208879, IMG submission 185605) | Marine microbial communities from Southern Atlantic Ocean transect - Knorr_S15_td_Bottom_ad_5009_LV_A (SPAdes) (version 2) | ecosystem: Environmental > Aquatic > Marine > Oceanic | place...
CAGCTTCGTGACCACAATGCCCTGAGTCGGATTGATGGTGCAGCCCACCCTCGGACCTCCATGGCCGAGGACACTCTGTTCACGAAGATCATCAACGGTGAGATTCCCTCTTCGAAGGTCGCTGAAGGCGATCTGTGGTACGCATTCCTCGATATATTCCCACGCCGCGATGGCCATACGCTGATCGTACCCAAGCAGCAGGCGCAGCGCATCACGGACCTGTCCAAAGAGAGTCGCCACGCCCTGATGGATGGCGTGGCCGAGGTCCAGCGAAGATTGTCTGCGGAGTTTGAGACAACCGATTTTGCCATAGGCATCCACGATGGACCGATTGCGGGCCAGGAGGTCCCCCATGTCCACATCCACGTTGTTCCGCGCACGGAAGGTGATGGCGGACTCACCCTGCTCGCTTGCTGGCCGGATGCACCTGCACCTGGCGGGGAGCCTGACTTCGCGGGTCTGGCCACACTCGCCGAACGCCTTCAGGCACATTGACAGCCCTAACGTGGCATGGTGATTCGATGGCAGACGAAGGCGTCCAGGTGATCAGCTCGGGTGCCGATGGGGCGGTGGACCATCACGGTGATGCGTTGACCGCGCTCTCCAAGCGTGCGTCGATCATCGACGTCGCCCGAGTCGAAGCCGCCCGGCGAATCGCCGCGAAGCCTGGCGACCACCCGGGAATCGGCTGGTTCTACGAGATGATGAAGGGTTTCTGTCGGCGCGCATTCCGGCAGCAATTCCGCAGCATCGAAGTCACCGGTGAAGAACACATCTCCGAACAGGCGGGTACCCTCACCGTGGCCTGGCACACGAACGGCCTCATCGATCCCGCTTGTTTTCTGGCCACACAACCCAAGAAACTCGTCTTCGGAGGCCGCCACGACATGATCACCCGCCCGGTGATCGGCCCATTCGCCTCAAGGATTGGCGGACAGCCGGTCATCCGTCAGGCTGAATTGGTTCGAGGCGGGGCTTCAGCGGAGGCGGCGAAGCGAATCAATGGCAAGACGATGCTCACGCTGGCCGAGTGCATCGCACATGGTCATGCGACCGCGTTGTTTCCCGAGGGAACCTCGCATGAGGAATCGAAGATGAAGCGACTGCGAACAGGACCGATGCGCTCGGTTATCGCTGCCAATTCCATCGCCTTGGAGAAGGGACTGCTCGAACCCAATCTCCTTCCAGTGGGGCTGCATTACCGCGTATCCTGGCATTATCGCACCGATCTCTGGATCGAGTATGGCGCACCAATCCCATTGACGGATTCCATTCACTCCACATCAGATAGAGCCAAATTGCTCGCGGGCGAATGGATCGAGGCGCCTGCCGAACATGTCACCGCACTTCGCGATGAGGTCTGCGACCGACTGACACCGATGACTCCAGATGCGGAGAGTTGGGGGGAATACTGCAGTTGGCATGTGCTTGGGCAGATTCGTGGTCATGCCTGCGGTCGGGCACCGACCTGCTGGCGCGAAGAGGTGCTCGCCGCCCGCGAGACTCGGGATGACATCCGTGCAGGCGATGCCATCCTCATCCAGTCCCTGCCCGCGGCGAAGCGTATTGGAGACACACTCCACACGGCTGGAATCGATGCCAATGCCCTCAGCCCCGAAGGACTGCGGAAACCGAGTAAGGGTGAACGGCTTGCCATCATCCCGGCCCTTCTGCTCGCACTGCTCGCCGCCCCGCTGACGCTGATTTCAAGCGGCCTGCTGATCCTCTTGGGCAAAGTTCTGGGCGACCGAACCGACGAGGGCCTCGATGCGCGTGGCACCTACCACTTCATCGCCGCATTGCTCGGCCCGATCCTCATCTGGCCGGTCGTGATCCTAGGCTTCGCCATCACTGCCTGGATGCTTGATCACCCACCTTTGCACGTGCTCGGTCTCATTCTCATTCTGCCCTTCGCATTCCATCTGTCCAATCTGGTCATGATCAAGGCCTGGGACCTGTACGTGACCGCTCGAAATGCCCGCAGAATCGGCCGATTGCGAACCGGATTCCATGGCGAATCCTTCTGTTCATCCGTCACTGAATTGCTCGCTGCGCTGAAATAGGTCGCCACACGCCAAGGGGGCATGCCCGCTCGCGACATCGAGGACCGCGTGCGCAATTGGCTGACCGGAGAGGGATTGGATATCAAGGTCCGCGAGGATCCCCGAGCTGACTTCCACTTCCTGGTTCGCTATCCCCCCACCAAACACGGCCATGTGTTCAACGTCCTCTCCCCGAAGGAGCGAGATCTTCTGGTCGTCTCCTCGGTGACCCAGGTCGATGCCGGTCAACAGGAAGAGATGACCAAGCATGCCGAGGATGATGCGGAAGGCTGGGAGGAATGGCTGCACGAGACCCGCCTCCAACTGACCCGCGCACACGTGGATTGGGTGCTACACGTCGGTCATGGAAAGGAGAGGCCTGGGCCCTTGCAGGCGTTCAATCTCTCGATGCCGATCTGGTTCGATGGCGTGACCCAGAACGAGGTCATGCAGACCCTGCGACGCCTGTGGCTGTCCAAGCTATCCCTGATTCACGAGATCAAATTCTCCTATGGGCCCGGCACCGGCAAACCCGGGCCGGTTGACGATTGGGCCCAGGGTGGAGACACCGCTGAGAAGGGTGAAGATTCGCCGACATCAGCCCAACAGGTCAAGACCGATGAGACTGGTGGATTCGGCACCGGATTCGACCCCTCCGAGTGGGCCTGACGACCACAGCGGCCTGACCGCGAACGGTTTCGATTAAGTAGGAGAGTGGGAGCAATTTCGCAGTGCTGGAGAGTCTCTCCGGCAACTGAGGTCGAGAACAATGGATTCCCACAAGCATGGCAGCATCACGATGGCGATGATCTTCCTGATGAGCACACTACTCGCAGCCTACGCACCACCGACCGCCGAAGGCGCGACCGTGGTCATCACCGACGCGGTTCAGGTCGTCAATGGAGGCGCACTCAATGAGCGCATGGCCGCGATGACTGCCGACAGCGAGGGCAACATCCACATCGTTTGGAGCCGCAACACGCAGCATCTGTACTACACCATGCTCGACCCGCGTGCCCAGACAGTGATTGATGAGACCCAGATCTCGAATTCCGGCGCCCATCGCGCATGGCATCCCGACATCGACATCGATTCCGAGGACCGCGTCCACGTGACCTGGACGGACAAGGCCAACCAGCACACCATCCTCTACACCCTTCTGGATCCCAGCCTGGACGACCAGGATGGCTCGTCCTCTGATGACTCGACCCTGTCGATCATCGATGATACCGAGGTCTCACGCCGCCAGCAGAACCGAGACTGGCCGGCGATCGCGGTCGACAGTCAGGACAATGTCCACATCGTGTGGGAGGATTCCTATGACCGTCACGACAAGTACTTCCAGCAGCCTCAGATCTACTACAAGTTCCTTGAGATCGACCTCGCGACCCGCGAGGCGATCACGGCGATCGACAGCACACTGCTGACGCCGATCATCGGCCACAAGGGCCACCCCGACATCGCGGTCGACGCGGATGACCTGGTCCAGATCGTGTGGGATGACACGCGCGGCGGCAAGGTCGAGTTCGTCGCCCCAATCGACACCTCTGGATCGATGTATTCCGAGTGGGCCGACATGTGCACCGTCTTCTATGGTGGTTCGTGGAGTAGCAGTGGATCTTTCATCGGCATCAAGCCGATGCTCGAGGATGCGAACATCACCGTGTACGAGACGCTCTACCTTCTCAGCGGCAACACACCTGGCGCCGCGACCTCCGCTTCCTGTGCCGCCGCATATGCGACAGGCGGCAGTGGCGGTAATGTCCGCTCCACCGCTCTGGGGCTGGTATCTGGAGATAACTCGGGCGGAATCCGTGAATTGACCGAGGTCGTTTACGATGGTAGTGCGACCAATCTGCCTCAGGATGGCGGTTATTACAGTGAGTTCTGGGGCCCGGGTGCCAACTGGGCTTGCCTGTCCTGGGTCGACTCACAGGGCAACGTGCCTGGCAACCCACCGACCCTTCGCGATCACAAGTGGAACCCCAACGCGACCAAGATCGTCATGCCAGTGTCCGACGAGGGTCCCTTCGGTGGTGACCCCGCTCAGCAGGCCAACGACATCCAGAGCATCAACGAGGCGCACGATGCCTGCGTCAACGCAGGCATCATCCCGGTTCCGATGTACGGCGCTTCATGGGGCGGCAACAACCAGGTCTCTTCGCACATGAAGGACCTCGCCCAGTGCCCCAATGGACAAGTCAACATGAATCCGAGGATCTGTCCGGGTTCCACGACCAGAAACACCGATGCGGGAGGTCAGGTCTACGCCTTCCCGGCTTCAGGCTCCAACCAGATGCAGACCCTGGTCGAGGCGATGGTGTTCTTGGCCACCAACAACAGCCGCGAGATCTACATGACCGTTCTCGACCCCTATGCCAAGGTCCAGAATCCAGCACCGGGATGGCAGTACGGCCAGTCCGGACTCGACGAGTCCGGCGGTCGCTACACCGAGGACCTCGGCCCCAGCCAGGATGAAAACGGCTACGGCCACCTGGTCGTCGTCAACGACACCCGCGTGACCCTTGATGACGCGTTCAGCCTGCACCCACAGATCGCAATCGACAACAGCGGTGACACCCACCTCACCTGGATGGACACCCGCGACTACGGATTCGACAAGGATGACAACTACGAGGTCTACTACTCCCGCCTGCGCCTGCGCGGCACCGCGGAGTGGGACGGCGTGTCCGGTGGCCTGCCCACCTACGGCATCAAGAAGATCGTCGACACCCGCATCTCGTACATCGAGGGCGCGGCCAATGTCAATCCGAACAATTACTACAGCGCATCCTCCTACATGCCGCAGATCATCGCCGACAGCCAGAACAACGTCCACCTGACCTGGCTGGAGAACTCCAACGCGAGCCAAGGCGAGTCGATCGTCTACACGCGCCTCAACCACACCGACGACAAGCCGGACTGGCCGCTCAACAGCATCGCAGCCGCGGTGCTCGATCAGTGGGAGCGCGTCGACGTGACCAGCTGGCACTCCGACAAGCTCGGCCCGAACAGCGGGCGCAGCCCCGAATTGTCACAGCCCCCGGCATTCGCCAACGACATGGGCAGCGGAGCCCACATCGCCTGGTCGGACACGAACAAATGCAATGACAACTCCAACAACGGCGCCTACACGCTGTGCTACACCCACGTGCTGACCGGACAGGTCGATGTCGAACTCGCCGATGATGAGACCTATTACCACGTGATCGAGCCGGGTGAGCAGACCCTGTACAACCTCACGGTCAACAACTCCACACCGGGTCCCATCGACCTGGTATCGGACACGTTCGCGGTCAATCTGTCCGGCGTTCCGGTGAATTGGACGGCGAACCTGTTCTTCGCCGACAATCACACGGCGATCTTCCCCGAGACGCCAATCTTCCTGCTCGGCGGCGAATCGGTGCGCATCTACCTGCGCGTCCGCGCCCCCTCGATCTATCAGGCCAACGGGGACGAGCTCGCGCAGATCATGGTCTCGGCGATTTCGTACAAGGATCCCGCGATCCGCTCCGACCGGCTGACGCTGACGCTGATGGATGTGGTCCACGGCATCGAACTGGCCACAAGCCATACGCAGTCCGATGTCGAACAGGGCCAGACCGCGATCTTCTCGATCACGATCACCAACACCGGCAACGTGTTCGACACCTTCGCCTTCTATGACCCGACCAGCCTGCAGGGCCAGCAGGAATGGCTGCTGCCGTGGGGCTGGCAGATCAACTTCCCGCTGACGGTCAGCCTCGATCCTGGCCAATCGGTCACCAAGAACCTCGAGATTTCGGTTCCACAGGAACAGGATCCCGGCACCTTCGCGCTGTATCTGAAGGGCTGGTCCATGGGCGAGCCGATCAAGAGCCAGCAGAAGGGCACCTACGACATCCTCGTGCTGTGGGTCAATGTCAGCATCCGCTCCACGGGCAACATCGTGTTCGAGATCTATGACACCTCTGAATACGTCATGCCCGGCGGGTGCCACACCTACGACATCGACGTCATCAAGCGCTTCGCGCCTGGCAATCTGATCTTCACCACACCGGGCGCGCCTGAAGCGCGCCCCGACACGACCCCCGAGAACGTCTGGCGCTACGATCACTGGACAATCAATCTTGATTTCACCAATGCGCCGGGTGGCAATTCCATGAACATGAGCGATCCGCGCCCCTGGTCGCAGATCAACCATCCGTACACGGTCTCGGCGACGGTGTGCGCACCGATGAACGCCAGCGCGGGCCTCGGTCCTGCGATCACGGTCAAGGCCCACCTCGCGACCGCGTCACGGGTCTCGGACTCGGTGATTCTGTCGACCAATGTCAGGCACGTGTATGGGCTTGAGATGCAGTTCGACGAGAAGTCGTTCGATGTGGATCCCTCGGACACGCTGAGCGTGACGACCACCGTGCTGAACACCGGCAATGGTCCTGACCGCTACGACATGCGCGTGGCCTCGGTCAGCGACGCGTACGGCAATCAGCTGCTGTGGGACGTGGAGATTCCGCGCGCCCACCTGACTGAACTGGACCGCGATGGCGAGCAGACCCTCGACATCATCGTGCGCGTGCCCGACCAGATCGTCGCGGGCGATTATCTGATCACGATCAAGGTGTTCAGCGAGGAGTCCTATGATGGCACCCGCGAGCGCGACATCTCGGTGCTGGAGATCCACGTCAACGAGTACCACGACATGCGCATCTGGCTGGATGCCAGCGTGGAGAGCCAGATCAAGACCACGGCGCCTGGGCGCACGGTGCGCTACCTGCTCAACGTGACCAACAACGGCAACGTGCCCGACATCCCCACGCTGCACAACCACACCAAGAGCGGTGAAGTGTGGAATGACCGCCCGAGCATGGGTTCACTGGACCGCTGGACGGTCCGCTATGCGATGGTCGAGGACTTCGACACCGAGTTGCCTCGCGAGGTACCCTGTGTCAGTCTCGGCGTGGGCGAGGCCGCTCCGGTGGAGGGCTGCGCATACCACGCTGATGGTACCTGGAGCCTAGCGGAGATGGCCGCGTATGAGACCGTTCAGGTGATGGTCATCATCGACATCAGTCACATCGCCACCCTCGCCAACCGCGAGATCGGCATCAAGGTCCTGTCCAACTACGGTGGGGCACCCGATGGCGATGCGGACGAGACCCCATCCTGGCTTGACAGCTGCACGATCGATGCGAACAACGACGGGATCCTTGACAATGTCTACCCGTGCGACACCAATGAACAGGTCCTGCGCATCCGCCTGCGCGCGCCTGACCTCGAGATCATCTCCGCCGAGGCGAATCAGACCGAGGGCGCGGTCGGCGAGATGATTCCGGTTGTTGTGAAAATCATCAACCGCGGCAATGTTCACGCCACAGATATCCACATCGTGCTGTGCGAGGACGAGACCAAGGCCAACCTGCGCAAGAACATCTGCGAAGAGGAGAACGTGGCCTATCGCCAGGTGATCGGCGCGCTGATGCCGCCCGATGACAGCGGCAGCGGAGATGAGGACGCGATCACGATCACACTGCTGTATCTGGTCAAGGCCGGCAGCCACGACGTGGTCGTCATCGTCGACCCCGGCAACCAGATCATCGAGGCCAACGAGGCCAACAACCGCCGCGAGGTCGGCGAACTCTCGAGCGAGAACGGCTACTTCGACGTCGTGATGGAGGTCGCGGCCGAATGGTCGGTTCCGACCATGATCATGCTGCTGACGCTGGCGCTGATGGCGGTCGCGGGCATGGTGATGATCACGCGCCGCCGCGAGGCGCTCGCGCGTGTGGATGCGCAGTCCAGCGTGATGGCGACCGAGGATGATATGCGATTCTGATTTCTGATTCAGAATCGGTTCACCGCTTGGGGGCTTTGGCGAGCCACCAGGGTAGCAGTTTATCGTCTGTGGCAGCGATTAGCGTACCGGCCTCAAGGCCAATCTGGCGTATCATCACTCCACGCAACGCATCCATCATCTCCTCGGCACGCTGGGGCTGGATGCGAAGACCCGCACAGAATCGATCGAGATCGATCGGCCGGCGTGGCGCTTCAAGGATGGTATGGGCGAGTTGGCGTTCCTCGTAGAGTTCGAAGGTATCGTCAACCGTTCGACTCGCCTTCTGCTTGATCTGCTGATGAAGCGCGATGAGGGCATCGCGCTCAGCATCGAGTCGGTCGAGTTCGTCATTCAACTCTGACAGCATGCCCAGAGCCTCGGACATCGGCAGACGTCTTCGTGTACCGAGCTGGTCCGCCACGTTCAGAACTTCATCGGGAAGTCGACTTGCCAGTCGAATGGGGCCCCCCGCGGGAAGTTGGCGATGCTCAGCGCGAAACAGATCCGGGCCGAGGTCGAGCCGAAGGGAGAAGGATTGGGTGACAGCATAGATTCGCTTGGGCGGACCGCCTTTCTCGCTTGGAACCTTCTCACTGGTGACGAAACCAGCACTCTCAAGCACCTTGAGGTGCTTCATCACAGCTTGCTGGGACACATTGAGCAGATCCGCGAGTTGCAGGGGATAGTGAGGCTCGCGCACGAGCCGTTCCAGAATGCCTCGCCGGGTCCCGTTCTCAAGAATGGTAAGCGCGGTGTCGAAGTCCGTGGTCACTCTACAACCCGATGTTCACTAGCCGAAGGACCTCTATGAATCCTCGGACCATTCAACCTTCATCCCACGCCTTCCAATCCGGGTCTGAAGCCGTCGTTTCGGCCGCTTCCGGCTCGGGGTCGGGCTTAGGCACCGCCGCAGGCCGAATCGAATCCTCAATCTGTTCGATATCATCCACCGCTCTCGGCATCATCCCAGAATCATCGGGCCGGGAGGCGAATGGCGGTGGAACCTCGTCTTCGGGCGCGACTTGTTGCACACTCAGGTCGAGCGCCTCTCCACCGTGCACGCTGGCCCAGACCTCGTCGGTCGTCGGCACCCGGTGCTGGTTCGAGCCGGTGTCCGCTGCGATTGGAATATCGACGCCACCCGGGGTCTGCATCACGAGCCCAGCGGGTTGGGCCTTGCGCTTTCCAGTCATCCACAGGATGGCAGCAATCGGCAGGAGGCAGAGTCCGAACAGGAAGCCCAGACAGCCGATTTCAATCAGGAGGATAGCGCTCGAGTCATCACCCACGCCCTCCTCATCGACCAGCCACAGGGTATTGCCTTCCGCAGCATCGTTTTCGATTCCATACAGCCCACTCTCCTTGGGCGAATAGACCCCGACCGAGTTGTAGATTTGATCGTCCGTTCCGACACGGTCGCCTTGTAGTAATCCTGGTGAACTGCGACCGACCGTCGTATTGGTCTTCACCTCGATGATCGTGCAGTTGACCGCCGAAGAGTCAACGCGATAGGCGATGTACGTATTACCCCCGGTGAGATTCACCTGTACGCTTGAACCACCCTCCACCTCGGCTGCGTGGTTGTTCTCAGGATCCATGGCCTCGGTGAAATCGTCCCAACCGGAGTAGATCGCAGCGCTCGCGATGAACAGGGCGACGATGCTCGTGATGAGCAGTCGTTTCGGCCAAGGACTGCCGGTCACAATATTCCCCTCTGCAGCGACCTTCATACCCGTTTTGTTCAGGAACCGAGGCCAATTTCGGCCAATTTCTCGGGAAGATAGGTGTCGGTCACGAAGTCCAGACCATACTTGGCGAGCGACTGTTGTTCCGCTTTCTTGCCAAGGCTGAGCATCATCTGAATCTGTTCCTGCCACCAGCCATCGGCGAATCGCGGGTCGGAGAGTTCGGCCTTGAGCGCCTCCACATCCTTGCTGCTTAATTTGTCGCTCGGCAGATCATATGCCTCGATATCGTCCGCGGTGATGCCCAGATATTGTGCGGACGGCGTGGCGAGATATTCGGAGATGTGTGCGGTCTTGATGGCGCCATAGGCGATGCTTGCAAAGATTCGGAACGACCAGGGATCGCCGTCGAGGAAGACGATGATCGGCAAATTCCATTCCTCATTCATTCGTTTGAGAATGCGCCGGGTCGAGCGAGCGGGTTGTCCTTTCAGGTGAAGTAGGCCACATTGGTAATCCTCGTCAAAGCCATTCTCGACCAGTCGATCGAACATACCACCCGTCTCGATGGCCATGATGAATTTGATATCGTGTTCGACCAGTTGTATCTTCTCGGACTCGACGTTGTAAGGGACGCCATAGCCCGAATCGCCGACGTCATCGCGTGCATTGATCCGCATCCATTCACCGCGGCGGTTGCGCTCATTCAGCGTCAGGTTACCGATCATACGAGCCCCATCCTCCTCAGGTCGGAGTCTGAAGTCCTCGCGCAGACACTTGGTGACGATCTCAAGATCCTCGGCCAGATTATTGCTCTCGTTCTGACTGCCGAACTTGCCGTGGCCCCAACCCTCTGAAATGTAATACATCTCACGAAGCGTGGACGACTTCCCGGCATCGATCATCTCCTCGATGAACTCGATGATATGCAGTGCGCGCAGCAGTTGGCGTGCGCTTCCAAGGCTGGTCGCGTCGCGGATGGAGCGCTTTGGACCGTACTTGTAAACACCCAGCTTCTCATCGAAGCCGATGTTGGCCTTGGTGCGTACGGGCAGCGTCATGCGGGGAGGTTCGCCCATCGCCATCCGCTTGTACATCTCACGTGCGACATCGTGGAGATCCTCCACGACCTGTGCCTGTGTCTTGCGAGTCGCCGTGCTCATTCATCCCCCTCCTGTTCGGACCAGGACATGATGTCACCGGGGTCATCCAGTGATTCAGGTGCCAACTCCAGAGGCGACTCCACGGATTCGAGAACCTCGATCGCAGCCTGTTCCTCACGCAGCATCTCGGCGAGGATGGCCTCGTCGAGTTTTGTTGCACCAATCATGTCACCCGCACCGCGGAAGAAGATGTCGAATTCGGTCCAATCGCCTTTGGCGAGGCCACCGACCGCGAAGGAAATCGTCGTGCTCTGTCCCGGTTCAAGGGTGTCGAGTTTCCATGACCACAGCCCTTTGGCCTCGCGCCGGCCGCCGCGCGGGTTGTCGATGATCTCGACCCCCTCTCGCTCCGGCCAGGTTGACAGCACGGTGTAGGCGCGTGGGCGCGCGGTGTAGTTGTAGATCTCCATCGTCACGCGGGTGGACTGCGTTTCCATCTCCCATTCAATTGAGTCCTCACAGAACACGGCATTCATGATCTGGGTGATGACCGGTGCGAGTTCGACAGGTTCGTTGCCGAGGATCGAGATCACCTTATCGTGAATCTCAGGGAGGATGATGTTGACCAATTCGAATTTCTCTTGGGCCTTCTTCTTCTGCGCGCTCTTCTTCAGATGATTGCGCAGACCGCGACCGACCTCGAGCATGGCGAGGCGGATTTCGTCGAACACGTCCTCGTTGTCCGCCAAGGCCTCCTTGGCCTCGCTGGTGAACTGGACATTCGTGCTGGCCAGATGGATCAGCACAGCGGCTGGGCCTTTCGGAATGCCACGCCCACCGGGGTGGTCCAATCCATAGCGCTTCCAGTCGACCGACTCGAGTCCTTTGGTCAGAAGACAACCACCCTGCTGGTACATCAGCGGGACACGGTTGGCAAATCGCAGAACCTGGATGGGCTGGTCTCCTGGCAGATCCCCGCCGAAGATGAGGCCGACCTCGACTTGGAAGGGGTTGCCATTGGTGACCCTCGGCTCACGGGTGACCGTGGAGACGAAACGGGAATCGATTGCCTTGGCCAAGCCCTTCTTGATCAGAAGATCCTCGATTGGAGACAGGCAGTCCGTGGAGGGTCCCGGCATGCGGACCTTGGAGAAAGTGGCGAGCAATTCGTTGACCTCGTCCGGTTTGAGGCTGCCCGGTCTGCGCTGCGAGGTCAGGCCGGCCATGGTGATGATCTGCTCGCAGCGGGTGTTGGACAGCCCGGAGAAGGTATGGCGCAGGAAGAAGCGAAGGGGGGTTCGAACACCTTCACCCTCCGAGGGAGTCTTGGCCTCGCGGAGCATGCGCTGTAAGGTGCCGATCTCAAGCCCGAGCGGGTGCGGTTTGATTTCCTTCACTGGGCGCGGAAGGTGATCTGTGACCCGCGGCCAACTCGCTTCGTCAACCACTACCCCCTCCTCATCCAAGACGCGGAAGTCGATGCTGGCGTGTGGGTTCACGATGCTGGTCATCTTGAGGTACTGGTACACGGATTGCCGGCCCCGCTGATACTTCGCCTTCATCCGTGCCTCCACACGAACACCGTGCTCAATCGGTTGCTGGGTGAGTTCATCGACCCAATGAATGCGTTCCTGCTTGGTCTTGATCGCTTTGTTCTTCTTGGTGTCCAAACCAATGTTGAGTCTTACCGCTGTGGCTTCATCCGCGACTTTCGAGGTGACTATGGTCGGTTTTCCTGTCGTCAGTTGACTGTACATGACCACGCCCGTGATGCCGATGCCCTGCTGGCCGCGAGTTTGTCGAATCGTGTGGAATCGGGAGCCGAACAGCAGTGAACCGAATGCCTTGTCGATCGCGCTGGAAGGGATGCCGGGACCGTTGTCCTGGCAGACCATGATCAACTCGTCCTTGTTGCCGGCGACCCTGTGCAATTCGATGCGGATCTCAGGAAGGATGCGGTGCTCTTCAGCCGCATCGAGCGCATTGTCCACGCCTTCCTTGACCGCGGTGATAATCGAACGCGGTAGCGTGTCGAAGCCGAGGAAATGCTTGTTCTTCTCGAAGAATTCACTGATGCTCGCCTGTTGCATCGAACTGCTCGTTCTCCGTGCCATGTGCTTCGCACTCCTCGGCAACAGGTCCTCCCTCACGCCGAATGCGGAGGGGCCAGCAAGCCGCAAACGGTCCGTGCGAGGGGAGGCGTATAAGTCCGAAGGCTGTGGAACCTGTCGAGATGAGAAACTCATTCTTCTTCGGTTGTGGCAAGAATCACATCGAGGCGCCGCCGGACCTCTCGATCCATCCAGATGATGCCGATCAGGGTGAGCAGAATACTCGCTGCAATCGTGGACCACCACAACGAATCCTGTGCAGGACCCTCTCCTCTGAGCACGGCCAGCACATCTCCAAGTTTCGAGCCCCACCAGGCGTAGAGAATCGTCGGCACGACCGTTGCGAGGTTGCCCAGCGCGTAATCCCGGGTGCGGATTCGCGTCGCGCCGATGACCCAGTTGGTGATGTTGTAGGGAATCACCAGTGAGAGCCTGATCAACACGGTGAGGGTCAACCCCTCCTCCTCGGCCACAGCATCGATGGCGCGCCAGCGTGGCCGAGCATCGATCCATGCTCGAGCCCGATCCGGGCCAATCCAGCGCACGATGACGAAGGGAATCATCGCACCGAGCCAAGCGCCCAACCAACCCGCGATCAGGCCGCCGGTGAAGCCGAACATCGCACCCGCGGTCAATTTCATCAGCGAGGAGGGCACCATGAGTGTGGCCGCGACGGCGAACACGACCGCAAACAGAATCCAACCCCAGACCCCCATGTCCTGGAGGGGTGCAGTCACCTTCGCGATCAGCCAGACCAGCGGGGTCGACAACAGTGTGTAGAGGCCGAGCAGAAGCAGGATGAGAACGACGATTCTCGCTCGGCCCGTGAAGATGGTTCCACCTCAGTCGAAGAGGCTGGGATGCCAAGCGGTGATTCGACCGGTGAAGGCGCTCGCCATCACCGTCAGCGGGCTGGCAAGATAGAGCCGGCCGGGGCCGGAGCGGCCCTGGAAGTTCCGATTGATCGCTGAGACAGTCACCTGCTCTGCGTCATCCGATATACCCGGTCCTGCACCGATACAAGCCCCACAGCCCGGGTCGATGAGTTTCACACCCGCGCGTTCGAACAGAGCGGTCCAACCCATCTGCGCAGACAGGTCCTTGACCGCCTTCGATCCGAATTGGATGTAGCACTCGACGCCTTCGGCCACGGTCAGATTCGCATCCAGAGCCGCCTGAGTCACCATCGCATAATAGGCGAAATCGTCATCCTTCCCCGCGGTGCATGAGCCCGCATAGGCGATGTCGATTTTCACCTCACCGAGGTCGGAGATGTACGCACCATTGGTCGGATCCGAAGGGACGCCCTGGTCGGGGTCACCCGGATGCGCGACCATGGGTCGGATCTTAGTGAGGTCGATCGTGTGGACGCCACCGTCGTACTGCGCATCCTCATCAGGCAGCACGAAGGCGGCGCGGATGTCGTCTGCGGTCAGATTCGAGCGGCGCTTGAGCAACCAGCTCACTGTGAGTTCATCGGGTTCGCAGATTCCCGTCTTCGCGCTGCACTCGGTCGCCATGTTGCACAGGGTGGCTCTCTCATCCATCGACAGCGAGGCAAGGCCCGGGCCGCCGAACTCCATCGAGCGATCCAACGTATCGGAATGCTTGGCGTGTTTCCACAGGATGTGGAGGATGATGTCCTTGGCCGTGCAGCCGGGATCGAGGGTGCCGATGAACTCGAAGCGAATACTTTCGGGCACATTGACGAAGGCGAATTGGTTGTAGACGAGGTTGGCATACTCGGTCGCACCGACCCCGTAGGTCAGCGCGTTCGAGGCACCTCCCATGCAGGTATGGCTGTCCGTGGCTTGGATGAAGTCGCCGACGTCGATGAATTCCTCGCGCGCGACCTGATGGCAGATGCCAGGGCTCACCCCATCGACTGCGGAGTAATCACGAACACCGGTATGACGCTGGAACAAGACCTGCATATCGCGCAGGGTCTGGATCTTCTCGACGAAGGGGCCGTAGCGGGGCACACCTGTCGCATAGAGCAGATGGTCCTCGAAGACGGCGAATTTCGCCGGATTCGGCAGCTGGTAATCGGCGCCGTATTCCTGACCGAGGAAGGTGTGGACCTGAGCGGTCGTATACTCGTGTGAATAACCCCCATCGACAGCGGCGAGCACCGCGTCGTGCGGCTTGACAAATCGCGCGCTTCCGTTCTGGCCGAGCAACTTGTTGGCGATCATCTTCTCGACCATCGTCATCGGTCTCTCATCAGTGCTGGATTCGGGCAGGGTAATCTGCCCGGATTTCATTTTCTTAGCGAACTGGAAGATACCACCGTTCTCCAGGATCAATCGGGTGACAGGATCGTATTTCGAGGTGAACTCAGCGAGCGGGATGCTCTCACCATCCTGCAAGCGAACGAGCATCTCATAGTCACCCATCAACTGGCCGAGATTGATGTTGTTCCGCTCATGGATCGGTGCGAAGGATGCGGCGATCACAGTCCGAATCCCAGACCAGCGCTCGCATTGGGACGCTGTTTCGCGGCTGCTGCCCGTGCCTTTGCGATGGCCGGACACGATGACCTCGAAGTCCCCTTCCTTCAGGGCCAGAGGCCCAAACACCCGCTCACCCTTGTAGAGCAGGCCAGCATAGGCATTCTCCGCAATCACAGCCGGGTCGTGGTCGAAGCAGACCCATGCCGGGGTCATGACGTCGGTGTTGATGTCGTCGAGCAGGTCGTCAACACTGAGATCCAACATCTTCAGGTCGAGTCCATCGTAGAGTTGCTTGCGGATGAGATCGAGGTCCTTGGTGAGGAACAGAACACGTTTTCCAGGGGTCAGCGAGACCTGTTCGGGGGGCCAGGATTCCGACATCTGCACGCACCATCCCCAAGGGATGGAAATGGCCAATGGGCGGGCCTATATGACCGTTGGTGGCGGGAACCATGGGCGTGGAAGCCCCCCTACATCTGTGTTTCGGAAATGACCTACCGGGTTCTGTAACCTAAGACTGGAAACGGGCTTCCGTTGGGCGGCGAAAGACTTGAAGGTCAAACCCATTAAGTTCAAATACCCCTCTCTGACCAAGTTATAATCACTTCCATCCTATTTATGGGTGGTCGGAGGATGAGAATATGGCTGATGAAACACAGGTAGAGGACATTGTGAAATGTCCCGAATGCAACTCTCGAAACCTCGATCGCGATGAGACCCGCGGCGAGATCGTGTGCCAGGACTGCGGACTGGTGCTCGAGGACAATGTGATCGATCAAGGCGCGGAATGGCGCGTCTTCAGCCCCGAACAGGGCGATCAGCGCGCTCGCACGGGCGCGCCGATGACCGTGATGCTGCACGACAAGGGCTTGTCGACCGACATCGATTGGCAGAACAAGGACTACTCTGGCAAGACGATCAACTCTCGTTACCGCTCCCAGTTCTATCGCATGCGCAAGTGGCAGAAGCGCAGCCGTGTGAGCAATGCCACCGAGCGAAATCTCGCCATGGCGCTGGCTGAGCTCGACCGCATGGCGAGCCGATTGGAACTGCCCAAGTCGGTGCGCGAGGCGGCCGCTGTCAACTACAAGAAGGCGGTCGAGAAGCGATTGATTCGCGGCCGTTCCATCGAAGGCGTCGCCGCGGCGAGCCTCTATGCGGCCTGCCGTCAGTGCGGTGTACCGCGAACCCTCGACGAGATCGGTCAGGCCAGCCGCACCGGTCGCAAGGAGATTGGTCGCACCTATCGATTCATGGTCCGAGAACTGAAGATGAAGATCATGCCCACCGGGCCTGAGGACTACATCTCTCGCTTCTGCTCTGGACTCGGTCTGGATGCCGAGGTCGAGGCCAAGTCCTACGAACTGATCAAGGCGGCTCAGGAGAGGGAACTCACCAGCGGGCGTGGCCCGACCGGCATCGCAGCTTCGATCATCTACATCGCCAGCGTTCTGTGCGGCAAGCGTCGCACCCAACGCGAGGTCGCTGAGGTCGCAGGCGTGACCGAGGTCACCATTCGCAACCGCTACAAGGAACTCATCCTGAACCTCAACATCGAGCTCGACATCTGAGGCGACTCAGATGGCGGACACGGAGATTCTCCGTGCAGCACTCGACAGTGCGGTCGAGGACCTCGCCTATATCGGTTGGAAACGGATGTTCGGCTGTGATGCGGTCTTCCATGACGACACCATCTTCGGCCTGGTGTGGAAGGAGGGTCGCATCGGTCTCAAGTTCACCGACGGTGAGGAATTCGAATCACGAATGGCGCTCGAGGGATCGGACCGATGGGGCCCCAGTGGCCGCATGACCAAGCATTGGATCCTGATCTCAGAAACGATTGCCACCGATGCTAAACTTCTCAAGGAATGGGCACGAATCTCACACGAAAGCATTCTCTGAGGTGGAACGATGAGTGATTGGCATGAACAGAACCGCCTTTCCCAGCGCCTGTTTGAACGGACCAAGGAAGCGCTTGCTACAGCGATGAGCCGCGGCTGTGATGATTGGCCCTTACCCCCGCCCCCTCTGTCCGATGACGATTTCCCGGTACGTCCGCCCGATGGTCCAGAGCGCTTGAGCGAGATCGCCCTCGCCTTGCTCGAAGCGAATCGTGCGGCTTTCGACCAGAGCCTCGAGGAGATTGGCGAGGCGCTGGTTCCGCATCGTCTCTCGTTGATGGCGAATCCCGAGCGCGAATCCCGAAAGTGGTTGGAACGGCGCTTTCCTGAGGTCGCTGAGCGAGCCTTGTTCGCACGTTTGGAGATCCTTTTGAGCCAGGCGCTCGATCCCGATGTTCCTGACCCGGATCGGTGGTGGGTGGCCATCGCGCTTCTCAACGGGTTGTCAGCTGAAGACAGTCCTGTGGCCCGACAACAGGGTTACCACCTGATGGAGAGCATCGCCCTCGCACTTCCCCCGGGTTCCTGGCATGGTGGTGCTGAACCGGGCCCCCATCTGCTCGATTGGCAGGAGGGCCGTGAGGCTGGTGGTTCACAGACCATGCGTGCACATTCCGGTGGTTCCTTCGCTGCCGGTTGGCTGCTCGACCGGATGGAGGCTGCGGATCCTCCACGACCTGTACTGGTCGAATGGCTCAACCTCGCATTGGCTCGCGGCACGCTGGTTCAACCCCTGAACATCCTCTCTCGCCTGATTCGAATGGCCGGCGATGGAGATAACCTGCTGGCCTGCAAAATCGCGCGTCTTCTGCCCCGCTCATGGGATCTTGATCCAGCCGCGCTCTCGTTACAGGAGATCCTGCTCTCCCGTGGTGAGAACGTGCGTTGTGCACTGGCGGATTCGCTCGACGAAATCGTTCAGCGACGCGGCATCGCCGCCCTGCCGCTGGTCGACCGACTGATGTCTGATGAATCGGCAGCGGTGGTGAGAATCGCCACCGGTTCTCTGCGATTGGTCCACACGCTGGATCCCGATGGTTTCCTGAACCGCTGTCTGCAGGCCGCGCACCATGATGATGCGGGCGTGCAACGCCGTTTCGCCCAGACCGCGCTGCGCGATTGCGTGCAACTCGACCCGACCGATCCCAAGGGCTTGCTCATCGCGCTATGGACCGGTGAGGATGAGGTGGTCCGTTCCCGTGTGCGCGAACTTCTGCTCCACATGGTCGAGGATCACCCCGAGGCGCTGACAGGAATCCTCGCTCGAATCATCCAGATGACTGGGCCGGAGAGTCTCGATGACTTCTGGCGGGTCTACCGGATCCGCCATCCTGAACAGGAGGCCGAGTTGCAGGAACGGCTGGCCGAACATCAGGTCTGAAGGCGTGACCCTTTCAACCGGAAGCGTGCCGCAGGGACATGGGCGAGTCTAGAGTCGAGCCTCAGGCGGTCGTTGGACTCGGCGTCTTGCTCGTGCTACTCACCCTCGTGCCAGGGTGGGCTCCACAGGGCCCATGGGGTCAGGAGTCCTTCTCCCGCGGGGTGGTCGGACTGGTCGGCGCTCTGCTGCTCTACATCGGTTGGTACCGCGTGACCTTTGGTGTCTGGGGATTGATTCCCGCACTGGTCATGTGGTCTGAACCGCAGCGTTCCATCCGTGTTCTAACCGGATTCGGCATCGCGATGGTCATCGCTTCCCGACTGATCGGACAACTTGGATTCGTGCCCGAACCCACCGGGCTTCTGCTGATGCTGTTCGGCTTGCTCAGCCTGTTGATGGCCGCCTATGCTTGGCTGGTGTTGGAAGGACCGCTCGCCGATCCTGAAGAAGAGTGACTCATCGAGAACCCGGCTTCCAGAATTGCAATGGCAGCGGCTTCTCGCCGATGCAGGCCCGCCAAGCCAGATGGTCTGCGCGCTCATTCCAGCGATGACCGCGATGCGCGCGGATGTGTTCGCTCAGCAGCGTGCGCAGCCCCGAGACCTCGGTCCACAACATCTGGACGCGGGCAGCGAGTTCTCGATTCGCCTTGGCCCGCCATGCGCCGCTGGCGATGTTGAGTGCATACTTCGAATCGCCCCGAAGGGTGACGGCAGCATCGCCACCCTCAGTCAACAGCCAACGTAGGGCATGGGCCAGCGCGGTCAGTTCGGCCGTGTTGTTGCTGCCGACCTCTGCCCCGAGCCAGCCCACCTCTTCGGAATCAGTGATCACCCGACCACTGTGCTCCTCGATGACCTCGCCATCACCTCGCCCAACACCCGCATCACCACGGACGACGACCAGCCCCCATCCCGCAGGAGTATCGGAGGTAACGTCGCGATTGTGCTGACATGAGCCGTCGAAATACAGGGTCAACCGCTCGCCGAGCGGCACCCGTTCAACCATCACCCTCATTCTCCGATCAGCGTGGCATAGGCCGCCGCATCGAGCAGGCCATCGACCAGACTCGGATCCTCGGGCCTGAGTTTGACGATCCAGGAACCGTAGGCATCCTCGTTGATCGCTTCAGGTGCATCCTGAAGGTCGAGATTGAGTGCGATGATCTCACCGGAGAGGGGGACGAAGATGTCGGAGACTGATTTCACCGATTCCACGCTGGCGAAGGCGCCGTTGAACTCCACGGCATCGCCGACATCGGCCAGGAACTCGATCCAGACTATATCGGTCAGCGCATCCTGTGCGTGATCGGTGATTCCGACCACGGCGAGATCGCCTTCCATGCGCACCCATTCGTGCTCCTCGGTATAGCGAAGGTCGCCCGGAATCTCAGACATGGCTCTGCCTCATCCGCGCGGGGTTGAGAGGGGTGTCTCAACCTTTCGACCCACCCGTTCCGCCGCGGGATTGATGCGCAGGACGGTGCTGGCCGTCCCATGGAGACGCCGGCACGAGCTGCGGAAAGGCTCTGCTTCGGCCTCGGCATCGCCCTGTTGCTAGCCACAGCGTTCTCACTGATCGACGGCCGGTTGCCGCCGGCTGACTGCCCGGAAGCGGATGAGATATCGCCGGGTGATGAGCCGTGCACCTCGGCCTCCAAGTCCGGATGGCTCGTGCCGGGAGGTGCCGCTGGCGCGCTGCTTCTCGGACTGCTGATGAGAAGTTCTCGAAAGCAAGGTTCAGGCTCTGTGATGGGCGGTTTGTTATCCAATGAAGGTGAATCTGAGATCGCGTCTCGCCTGGCCGAAGAACACGTCGATGCCGATGACGAAGATCGATTGTCCGGTGCCTGGGCCGACCTCGAAGTCAAGATGCTTGAATCGACGCAGTTCGAGGAAGAATGAGCGTCAATATGTCTCTCGGATGAGCTTGTGAATCTTGTAGGGCAGCAATGCCCGGTTCACCGGCGTGACCTCGAGAATGCGAGCATCATCTCTGCGACGGATGTCTTGCAGGAGCGGGTGTCGACTCTTCTTGTGGAGTGTGAGCAAGGTGGGCTTGTCCACCTTCATCGCCTTGCGTACCACGTCGACGAAGTCCTCGCTCTCGACGCTGAACTTGCCGATCTCATCGATGACGATGACCTCGTACTCATCCATCGCCTGCTGAATTGCGGGCACTGCAATCTCCTTGAGCGCGTCGGGGTTGATGCCGTAGCCGAGCACCCGAAGGCGGGAGTCGATGCTCTTGTGAGCCATCACGGCTTCTTCACCGGTCTGGAAATTGATGCATTTGAAACCGACTCGCTCACCGTTCTCGATCAGAGCCTCGCAACGCATCCCGCCGAGAATCTTGGCGTCGTGAACATCCTCACCGCGGGCGCGCATCTCCTTCATGCGCTCGTCACCGAGCATCTGCACGACCTTCTCCATCACGACGGATTTGCCGCTTCGGGGAAGTCCCGTTATCCCGATCTTTGGATGAATGCCCATGTCCCGATTCACCCCTCGCAATTTCAGATGTACGACGAATGGTGGTGCGTCGCCTAATGAAGTCTTTGTTTTAGGGTATGTGGACTTCCATCTACCAGAAAAGAGGCACCGGAAGCCGGAAATTCTCAGGCGAGAGACGCCGCCAGCGGTGGCTCAATCGGAGGCAGTGGCAGCATTTCCAATTCGTAATTGTTGACGTTATTGTTGGCCGCCCAAGCTCGTGCCCAAGCATCCAGTCGCTCGTCGTTCAGCAATTCGCACAGCCAGAGGAGGCCGGTGTTAAGGTCGCCGTGCTCGGAAGCGAGGCGGTCGGCAACGCTGGGCGGCAACTCGAGATGGTTGACTGAGTTGCCGAGCACGCAGCCTGCGGGAAGGACCACCCAGCGAAGTCTCCGGGCCTGCTGGGCGTTGACAATCGCCTGACAGGCCAGACGTGGGTGAGTGGGGGCTTCGATCGGACCGCGCCACTGCGCCTGCTTGCGTTCCGCAGCATTCTCATCAATGGTGGAATCGAACACGGGGTGGTGCAACCAGACACCCTTGACCTCGTCATTTCGGAAGTGGATTCCGCGGATGAAAGGGGTACCTCGGCTGCCTTTCTTCCAGGGCTTGATATCACTGCTCCAAGTGGTCTGGTCAACCTCTCCGACGCGGACGCGAAGGCGGCTTTCTCCAGCCAGCCAATGGTGTGGCTCAGCGAGGCGCGTCAAATCGGCCAACTCATCGATGATGACGAGCAGATGCTGACGGGCGAGGCGGTCTCGCGGCAACCTGGGTGCGGCCCATTCCCCCCGACTCCAGCGGGCCCAGCGCTCGCGGTCGAGCGCGAATCGAGGGACGGTGGGGGACAGGCCATTCTTGGCACAGAGTTCGTTGGCCTCAGCCGGCCCATGGCAGATCAGCTCCTCGGTCACACCGTCCACGGTGATGCCGAGGATCAACACACCTTGAGTCACACCGGTGAACAACCGGGCGGATTCAGGGAACGTCCAGATGCTGGTCCACTCATGACTGTCGACCAAGAGGCGGCGAAGCGGGGCGCTGCTCTGCTCTCGAAGTAGACTGTCGGGCACGATCAGGCGAACTCGGCCGCTGGGTCGTACCAGTTGCAGACTGCGCTCGAGGAATAGGCGATAGAGGTTCACGTTGCCTCGCAGCGTACTGAATCGCAGGCTGCCATCGGTCTCGGCCAGACTGCGTAGCTCCTCGCCGAGTTCCTTTCGCAGTCGGCTACCTTCGGGGTGTCCGCGGAAGCGGTCCTTGATACGCAGCCACGGGGGGTTGCCCATCAATAGGCGGGGTGCCTCATCCCAAGGCCAGGAGTCTCGCAGAGAATCTCCGACGCGGACGACATCCGCGAGGATTCCCTCGGTCTCGCTTCGGCTGAGTCGACCTTCGTGTTCGGTATCATCCAGTCCGACCAGACCTGCTCGAACCGAGGCCAGAAGGAGGCGACGACGTGTCATCTGGGCGGCTACCTCGCAGACATCGAGAAGCTGCATCGAGGTCAGCAGGGTGCGAGTATCATCAGCACGCTGCTCGAGTGGGAGTGTGGTCACGCGCTCACCATGCCACTTCAGGATCCGCGAGGGGAATAGACCGCCACCGACCGCGGGGTCAGCGAAGGGCAAAGGGATGCCTGTTCGCGTGCGAATACCGGCAGCAACCTCAGCCTCGGCCTCTTCATCGACCTCGACGGGAACCATCTTCGCAGCACCATTCATCGCCTCGACCTGCGCGCGGAATGCGGGCGGAAGGGCGGAGAGATTGACGCTGGAAGGCGCGGAGTGACCATTCGAGACCATCGATACGTCCGAGCGCAATTCATCCGAGATGATCGCGTCGGCCAAGCGGGTCGGCGTGGGGTGTGCACCGCGCGGGCTGCGACCATCGGCCTCAGCATCGTGTCGACACAGCAGGTGGTCGAGAACATGACCCGCATCGGTCAGCAGACTCGCCGGAAGCGTGGGCCATTCACGAGGCAGTTGACTGGCCTGAGGTTGATGGGTACGAAGCGCTTTCTCCCAAGCGTCGAGCCAGATTTCCATCTGCTCCATTCGGTCGGGGCATTCGCGATCCAATCGCGCATACCAACCGCTCACGTTTCCACGCATTTCAGCCCCGCTCCGACTGGGGGCGAGGGACATCCCGCTTTCAATCCGTCGTTCGCGCACAAGCACGTCCGCGAGCGCTCTCGCGCGCGAGAGAACCGCGCAGTACAGCGATTCAGCGCTTCAATCCTGCAAACCTTCGTCTCCGGGCAGGTCGACGCCGAGGATTCCCCGGCCGCGGGCCATCCAACGCCATCCCTCCTCGACCCAGGAGAATAGCGATTCCAACTCGGAGGAACCGATTCCAGCTGACTTTGCGATGAGCCGAATCACCTCGATCTCCGATTCATGATAGTCTCCATCGACCGCTGCGATGATGATCGCATCACGAAGAACGACACATCTCGCTTCGGCTGACATCTCAGCCAGCAAACCATCGAGTTCGGGTGGATCGGTCAGCCATGGTCGCATCCGTTCCCGCTGCTTGGGTCGAATCATCGCTCGACCCATGGCCGCTTCGATCGCAGCGCTCTCCTCTCGCACCAGATCCCCATCGGCGGCTGCGATCCGAATCAGTACGCCGATGTAGGCCTCACGAGAGCGCTCATCCAGCAGGTCCAGAGCGTCGGGAAGCACGCATTCGCCCCGCTCAGTTGTTGAGAAGATCCAGACCATCCTGCATCCAGTCATAACCGCGCAGGACCCACTCGAGCAGGGCATCGACCGTTTCTCCACCGAGGCCCACATGGACGGCGATCGCGTCGAGCACGACCCGCTCCTCAGGATCGACATGGCCATCGGCTGCGCTCATCAGGGTGGCATCGCGAAGTGCAAGACGGCCAGAGACAGGACCGAGATCCTTCAGACACTCTTCTAGAGAGGGGGGATTCTTCAGATAATTCCGAACCTCCTTGCGCTGACTGGGTGACAGCAATGCGGTGCCCAGCCTCTGCTCGAAGACCGCCATTTCATCGATGGTCAATTCCTCATCGATTCGCGTCACGTGGGCCAATAATTTGGCATAGGCGAAGCGCTCGGTCTGAGGCAGCGTGTGCAGCGTGTCCGGGAGCATGGACCCGCAAAACCCGCGATGTCAAATGAAGATGCCGCCGGATCAACTCGGATTGCGGAGTGGACTAAAGGCCAGCCATGATGGGCGGACTCTGTGTCGAATTATCTGTTCGCATTGGGGCGAAAGCGGGATATTCTTAACCTCCACTCTCGCTTGGGGGCAGATGCTGAGAACCCGGACGCGGAGATAACGCTCAAACGCCATTCACTTGGCCTGTGGATTCTCATCGTCGAACGACGACCAGACCATATCCCGTCGAGCATCCTGTCCATATCCAGTCGCAACCATACCGCTGAGCGGGCTTTCTTCCG
>Ga0208879_1001240_pt1 | contig 24402 bp, 21 predicted proteins | sample Knorr_S15_td_Bot_FD_185605 | JGI IMG/M metagenome (GOLD analysis project Ga0208879, IMG submission 185605) | Marine microbial communities from Southern Atlantic Ocean transect - Knorr_S15_td_Bottom_ad_5009_LV_A (SPAdes) (version 2) | ecosystem: Environmental > Aquatic > Marine > Oceanic | place...
AAGGCACTAAAAAGACCCATCCCGGCAAATAATTCTTTTGTAGAACTAAATCCTCCAATTTGAAGCATTGGCAATGTGGCAATCAGCATTAAAACCGTTCCACTCATTAGAAATCCTGCTGGCTTTAGCGCATAAGCTGCCTGCGGAGAATCCATGCGGACACTTGTTGCAAACTTTTTTGAGTTAAAAGTAAGTTGAATTGCAAAAAAACCACCAAACAATATTAAAAAGACATGACAAAGAAGCGGAATATCCATATTACCTCCTAAAGTTAATTAAAAACTTGATTGCAATCAAGAGCCTTAAGTATACTAAATTTTTTTATCATAAAGTTGTTTTAAATAACTCAGAATTAATGAAAATTATGGATATATCTGAAATAGTTTATGGGAGATATCTTGAAAATATTGTTCGTTTTTTATAGTCTATAATTCGACTTTATAACACTCATATCCCTTGCCTGTATTTGGCTTGAGATTTATGTAGTTATCTGAAAGCACGACGATTTCCTCGGATGTTTTTTCGTTCAAGGTGAACAGATCTTGCATGTTAAAGTGCTCATCAATCCAGGAATGATTCCGGTTGGTGACTTTGACATAATCGATCATGCTTATTAGGTTGTCATCTTTGACTTCCCAGAGGCCTGTGCCTACTGCTCCATATCTAACTTTAAGGTAATTATTCTCCTCTAATTGAAAGTCAACAATGACTTCACCGAAGCTATTCCAGGTTCCATCTTTTTTGTATCGAATCATTTCAAATGCAGCATAGCCAGGCCAAAAATCCTTGCAGATCCAGTTCCCTAAGATTTCAGTTTCGTAGTCACGAGAAACAGTCAGTGCGCCTGAGGCAGAGCTGCTCAAAAATATTGCTGCAAGAATCACTGATATGTATTTCATAAAGCTAGTTTAGATCAATTGTGCGAATACTATATGATTTATTGATGAATTTTAGATGAACCCAGAATAATCAAAACTTAGTTCCAGATAAACTATTTTCTAGTTTTTAAATCTTCAGCCATCTTAATTATCTTAGAGCTCGTAGTCTCCTTAAAAATGAATGGAAAAATGGAATGAATGAAGGCTGTTAGGAACAGCAAGAATAAGATGAAGCTGTATTTCCATGCCCCCCAAAGATGCTGAAGGTAGGTTTCGCCAACTTCTTTAGGGTGTTTGGTGAAAATATTAGCCATAGGCTTTATTAAGTATTTATATTTCGATATGACCTTCAGTATATACCCTTATAAAACAAGGTTAAAATTTTTGTTTTATCTGTACTAAAATGCACTTAAATGATTTATTCGGGGTTTTTCTGAGTAATGCTTAAAGTACTAACAAAACAACAAATTGAGCAATATCACGATAAAGGCTTTATTTCTCCGATTCGGGTCATCTCCGAGGCCAAGGCGTTATCAATAAAATCTCAACTTGAGGAAGTAGAGTCGCAATTTCCAGAAGAGATTAATGCCGAGAGTCGCAACAATTTACACCTCTCTTTTGAGTTTTTAGATGCACTCGCCCATAATCCTATTATCGTTGACGCAATGGAGGATCTTATCGGTCCAGATATTGCACTTTGGGCGACGGTGATGTTCATTAAGGAGCCTTCATCTAAACACTACGTTAGCTGGCATCAGGATGCAACCTATATGGGAATGAATAGCACTGACTTTCCAACACCCTGGATTGCACTAAGCCCGAGTAACTTGGAAACAGGTTGCATGACGATGATTTCAGGAAGCCATAAGCAAGAAATCCATAGACATGAAGATACCTTTGCAGAGCACAATATCTTAACGCGTGGTCAGGCCATTCCTGACGTTGACGAGTCGAAGGGCGTTGATTTGATATTAGAGCCTGGAGAAATGTCAATTCACAATGGTGCTATCATTCATGGCTCTAAGCCCAATAAAAGCCAACAGAGAAGGGTAGGGTTTTCGCTACAGTCCTACATGTCACCTGCCATAGAGCAGGTGGCGGGTCGGAATATCTGGACCCATATTCGAGGAAAGAGAAGACAGGACCGTAACGGACTGAGCTTGGACCGGCCGAAATACAATATGGATCCTGTGACCATCTCTCAGCGCAAAATAGCCAATGAAAACTTGTCAGATATTCTTTACAAGGGCGCTAAAACGAAGCGCAACTATTAAGACCAAGTCGCTAATTTATATTTGAGCCAACCAGTTTAATAATTTATCTACAGCGCCTGAGGTTTGCGAAGGACTCAAGATGTCGCCAATAATGCCGTGACAAGAAGAGTCATCCTGTTCAGTCAGTGAGGGGTTGTGCAGAGTCACGTTATCACCCATCATTGAGGCAATTCTGCGAGTCCATTTTGCATTAACCACTTTGTCTTCGTCTGAAAACCACATCATGATAGGTACTTTGATTGCTCGGTGGTCTACCTGATGTGCTGCGAGTACTGTTTCTTTTATAGTGAACAGTGCCATTGTCGGGTACGAGGTAGTCCAACATTTGGCATGCTCGGCACTTTTTGGTATGAACGAGTGCTTCTTGCCAAATACCAGTGGTGCAAGGAATTTTGCCCCAGGCAGGCGTAGTGCCTGACCCTTTAGTGGTTTTGGTCCAAAGTTTGGTGAGATATAGACTGCAGATTTAATCTGGACTCCTTGTCCGAGAGCTACATGAATCAGAGAGCATCCTGTCGAGCTACCGATAACGATTACCTCATCGCCAATCGTCTTGCCAATCTCGATAGCCTCGATTGTGTCTTCCATGAACTCATCGAAGCTTGACTCGCCTAGAGCTCTGCCGTCCTGGCCATGGCCTCTGAGTCTTGCGAAATAGAGGTTTACCTGTAGTTTCTCAGCTACCATATCGATGACCGGTGAGCACTCAAAACGGGTCGCTGAAAAGCCATGAATAAAGACCACGCTAGTGCTAGTTTTAACGCTAGATTTACTCGCCCAGACGATCTTTTTTTCGCAATCTGGGCGAAGTGCACGAACGCCACTTTCAGTTCTTTTGAGGTGGTCGTCTATTTCTGTAATGCTAATTTTCATTAAATCTCAACCCTTGAAAGTATGGATATATATACGAAGTAGGGTAGACAATTTAGTGTGAACTCAGGGTTCGCTTAACTGCATCTAAATGTATCCCCGATATGAATAAATTTATACTTTTATTAATAATAAACTAAACGAATGAGGAGGAACTTTAATATAACCTTTGCCACATTTTAATTTATTTTTTTTAATATAAACTTTTTCTAATTTTTTTTTATCATTCATATCTGTTGGCGAATTACCATTGACTAAATAGCTCTCTATTATTTTTTTGTGAGTAGGTGTTGAAATTATTAAACTTTCTTTTTCCGATTTATTTACTATCGAAAGACATACCTGCTTTTGATCATAGGTTGCTGAAGCACTTATTAATTTATTTTCTTTATAAATTGGTTGTTTCCCAATTTTTGGAGATGAGAAAGTGGGGCTATCTACGGATGTTTTTAGAATTTTCCCTTTATGATATTTAGTAAATAATTCTAAAATTAAAGTAGTGGGAGTTTTCCATATTTTTTGACCATCTATTCTATAATTACCCATTACATTTATGAGGTGGTATATTCCGGTATTTGTGATCATATCTCCTCTATTAATGCAAGCATTTAATAAAGAGGCTGCATATAAAGCGTCTGCAATATTATAATTTTCAATAAAATTGGGGGCATGAGCTTCTACATATGTATTCCACTCATCAAAAGCTATAGTAATATTTTTGTTTGTATTTTTTTTGATTTCTTTTATTGTTCTATCAAGCATTATTTCTACTTCTGTAGATGCAGCAACTGTAGGAATATATCTTGAAGTGTAATGAGGATAGGTTTTGTCTTTTTCAGTTCTTATCGAATAATAATGAATACTTAATTCATCAATTTTTTCTTTTACATTTTTCAATACTATTTCATTCCAATGCCCGAAGTGATCCGAACAGGCACCCACTGCAATATATCTTAAATTTGGATTAACTTTTTTAATTACTTTTACAAATTTATCATATTTAATTGCGTAGGTTTTTGCATCTGTATGACCAATTTGCCAGCCTCCAAACATTTCATTACCAATAAATATTGTTTTAAGGTTGTAAGGTTTGTCCCTTCCATTTTTTGATCTAAGTTTGCCATATTTTGTTTTGGTAGATCCTGTGATGTATTGAATCCAGGATGCTGCCTCTTCAGGAGTTCCATTGCCTGTATTTATTGTTATCATTGGTTCACTTTTAACAATCTCACACCATTGCATGAATTCGTCAGTACCAACGTCATTATTTTCCCATTCATACCAAGCATAATCATAAAAAGGGAGTCTGTAGTTTTTATTGCCTACTCCATTAAACCAATTGTAGCCAGATAAATAATTTCCACCAGGCCAGCGAATATAACTTGGTAACCATTGTTGGATGAGTTTTGTAACATCTTTTCTGAAGCCAAAGATTGTATTTTTTGGCATTAAAGAGCAATTGGCAATATATATTTCATCACTATTAATTGTGATTGATAAAGTTTTTTTCGTTTTTAAATCATTAAATTTTATATTTTTTTTAAATTCAAACCATTTAGTGTGACTTTTTATAACAAAATTTAATTCTCCAATTTGGATATAAACTTTTTGGCCCGCTCCCTTTAGCATTATGCTAAATTTATGCTCTTCATTAATAAAATTTACATTTATAGACTGCTTGATACCTCTATTTGTTTTACTTTTTTTTCTTATGGTAATTTGTTGAGATTGTTTGCCGCTTCCAAATCTATTTATTTGTTCTTCACCTTTAACGATATATTCAGAATTTGAATGTGCATACATTACATGTTGTGCTGAAGGGTTGCACCCTTTCCAAGGTTTAATAATTCCAAAATCTAAATGATCATCATTCAATCCATTTTCCCAAATTAATTTATCTGGGCCACAAAATTTTCTATTTTCAATTACTTCAGCCCAAACACCATTTTTATATATTGCTTCACCAATGTGCTCAAGATTTGCACCGAACATGTGAGGAGAAAGCTTGCCTATACTTTCATCAACATTAAATAGAATTTTATTTTTTTGCTTAATCATTCATTCCCCATATTTTTTCTTCGGGCAAGTGGATAAACACTTCATCATTTTCAGATATTCCTTTTTTCCCCACAGATTGCACAGAGCACTCTAGAACAGTATCCTTAATTTTAATTTTGTATCTTGTATTTGTTCCTGAAAAAATAATAGAAGTAATAATTCCTGAAAAATAATTTTGTTTAAATATGTTAGTTTTTGATATTTCTATATTTTCAGGCCTGATTGTAAGTAAATGATTATCCAATAAGTCATTTTTATTTTTTTGATTGTAACTGATGGGTCCAATCTCTGTTTCAATATGTGAATTGTTAATTGTTGATTTTAGAAAGTTAACACCACCAAAGAATCTTGCAACTCCTTTGTTAATTGGGAATTCATAATATTCTTTTGGCGATGCGTAGCTTTGTAGCTTTCCATCAAAAATTAAAGCTATTTTATCTGCCAATAAAACTGCTTCTTCTTGATCGTGAGTTACAAAAACTGTCGTAAGGTTTAATTTTTGCTGGATAGTTACAATTAGCTCTCTCATTTCATCTCTTAAATGGGCGTCAAGATTACTCAAAGGCTCATCTAATAATAAAAGTTTTGGTTTTGAAATTAAAGCGCGAGCTAATGCAACTCTTTGCTGTTGTCCACCTGATAATTGTTTTGGTTTTCTATTACCAATATCTGGTAGCTTAACTAATTCCAACATGTCCTTAACTTTTTCATCAATTTTCTCTTTATCAACACCCTTCATTTTTAGTGCGAAGCCAACATTTTCGTTAACATTCATAAAAGGAAATAATAAATAGTCTTGAAAGACCATAACAACACCTCTGTTCTCCGTTGCAATGGGTAACATGGATGCGTTGTCTAGAATGATATCTCCACTATCAGGCTGAAATAATCCTGTAATCAATTTCAATATTGTTGTTTTTCCGCAACCAGATGGTCCTAAAAAAGCAATTAACCCTCCTGTTTTAATATCTAGACTTACATTATTAACTGCTGGCCTGTCCATTCCAGGAAAGCTTTTGTACAAATTTGAAATTTTTAAATCACTCATTTTTATATATAGCCTTTTATGTTATTGCTTAAATTTTCCCAAATCCAGATGTTGCACCAGAATCTCCTGAGATAAATTTAGAGGTAAAGATTAAAATTATTATTGCTGGAAAAATAAACACTATTGATATTGCCGCTGTTAATGCTGGGTTTCCAGATGAGGCAGTTGCGAAAACAAGCAGTGGCAATGTCATAATCTTACCTGCTCCAATTAAGAAAGTTAATAAATACTGACTCCAAGATACTAAAAAGGCAAATAAAGCCGCCACTACCATCCCCGGTGCTATTGCAGGTAGTGTAATCAAATAAAAAGTTTTGAATTTATTGGCACCCAATGTTCTAGCTTGGTGTTCAAAATCAGGATTATAATTAGCAAAAATTCCTGTCATTGTTAGAACCACGTAAGGCATTATTGGAACTAAATGCACTAAACAAACCCCCAAAAAACTTCCTGAGAAACCCCATTTAATGAAATTAATGTTTAAACCTAGCACAAATGCAATTGGAGGCAATATGGTAGGGGAGACCATGATAAAAATAATTATTTTTTTAAATCTGAAATTTAGTAAACCCAATACTCTGGCTGCAGGTAATGCAATTATAATTGAGGCAATAGTAACTATTACACCAATAGTTATACTATTAACCAATGCTTTAATAATTGTGGGGTTTGATAGCCATAAGTCTAGAAATCCATCAAAAGATCTATAACCTTCCTTTGGAATTAATTTAAGTCTTACCCATGCTTGTAAACTAAGTTCTTTAGGTATGAGTTGAGGGTAGAACCATCTAAACGAAAAAGCATTGATAAAAAAAGCAATTAAGGGAAGAATCAACATAAACGCACCTAAATAAACGGCGTAAATATTTATTTTTTTTAAATTGTCATTCATTAGAATTAATCTTTTCTAATTTTGCTTTGAGTTAGCCAAAAATATATAACAACTAAAATCATAACTATCATTGCAATAATCATGCTAAGTGCCATCCCTTCACTTCTTGCATTAAGATCAGGGTTTAGAAAAAATTCAAACGCCATTACTGGAAGCATTTGTGGGTAATTAACTCCAAGAATCGCTGGAACTTCGTATGCTCCAAAACTAAAGGCGAAAACAATTATTGAGGCAGAAAAAAGACTTGGCATTACCAGTGGAAGAATGACATATCTAAATCTTTGCCATTTATTAGCACCTAAACTTTGCGCTAATTCTTCAAAATTTTCGCCAAGAGACTGAAGAACAGACATCAATATAATAAAGAAAAAAGCAGACTCTTTCCAAATATAGGCTAATATTATTCCAAATCCATATTTATCTTTTACCAAGACTGGAAAATCACTTGGTAATCCAATGAAGCCTATCTGAGTAAATATTCTGGCTAATAATCCACTTTGAGAAAAAACAAAAATCATTCCTACGGCAACAACTAAATGTGGCATAGGTAAATTTAAGGAATAGATAAAATTGCAAAACTTTTTTGCAAAAAAAGTTTTTCTAATAGCTAAAGCTCCAAACAAAGCAAATGCTGCTGCTATAAAAGTACTAACAAAACTAACCCATAAATTTAAAGCTAAACCTGTCCAAAATAATTTCGCATACCTCTCTGAAAACATAACGTTATAGTATGCATCAAAATTAATTTCATATTTTTGAATTGCTGGCTGATAGCCTAGACTTTGAAGAAATCCATATAGTATTCCTCCAAAAAATAACGTAAAAATAATTAAAAGGGGCGGAGTTAGAGAAAGTATAATTTTTAATCTATCTCCGCCCATTTTTTACAGCCTATTTTAGAAGTACATTTGCTTGCCAATCAGCTTCAATTTTATCTTGATATTCTGCAGCAATATCCGAAACAAGAGCTCTCGCTAATATTCCTTGATCTTCTGCAGCATCACCAAGATTATTTTGAGCATCTTGGATAGCAGCAACTCCTTCAGAGCTAGTTACTTTCGCTGTGCTTATTCCCCAACCACAACAAAAACCATTAGCTGGCTGAACTTGAGCAGCTTGTAAAGTAGGTTCTAGAACAAGATTAGCATAAACTAATGCTGCTGCTTTATTAGGAGCATTGTATGGGATTGCCCAATAATTAAAATCTCCAATCATGTTGTCATAAAAAGCAAAAGCTCTAGAAGTAGGTGGCGTTGTTCCAGCAGAGTTTGTTGGTCCTGCGCCTCTTGGAGATTGAGTAAAACTCATATCCACTTCACCGTTTGCGAATAAAGCATGCATGTCAGCATTATTAGTTGGATAAGTTTCACCGCTTCTGTGTAAATCAGGTTCCCAAGAATTTAATAGTGCCCAAACTTTTGGAGCCCATTTGTTATACAATTCCTCATTGTATGGTCCAACCCATTGATCATGACCACCACTTAACTCAAAGAAAATTTGCTTAACAAACCTTGTTCCAACAAATCCACCTTTACCAGGTCTGATATATGTAAATCTACCTGGATTATCAGAAATCCACTTACTCAGAAATCCATAATTTCTTGGCATATCATCGTAGTTACTTCTAGCTGAGTCATACATGAAATGAAATTGTGCACTTGACCAAGGACTTTCCATACCCTCAACTGGTCTTCCAAAGTCTAAATTTACTGCAGGGTTGTCCCAATCAACAAATTTACTATTTGGTAAGCCTGCAGCAAATGGCCCATAAAGAAGATCTGCTTGCTTCAAAGTCCAGAAATTTTCGCCATTGATCCAAATCAAATCAATGTTTCCATCGTCTCCAGTCACACCAGCTTCTTTTTCACTTAATACCTGGTTAACAGCATCAACGGTTCCTTTTAAAGGCACTCTGTTCAAAGCAATGTTGTGATCATTTTTTAACGGTATTCCATAGAAGTCATCTACGAAACCATTGATCGCATCAGATCCACCCCACATATAAACGTTTACTTGTCCGCCATCAGCAGCAGCTGTAACGTCATCCCAAGAATTAAATCCTGGGGCAACTTCAGCTGAAGCTAATTTTGAAAAAAATAAACTAACTATAGCAAGGGTTATTAATTTAAATTTAATATTCATTTTATCTCCTATTTTTAGTTATCACATTATCAAATAAACATGTATTTGATTAGTTATTCATTGGCGATAGATAATCTACCAAGGGAATTTCTTCTATGAGCTTTAAATTGTTCCAAGCTGCAAATTCTATTAATTCTTTACTGTGATCACCCTGACCAACTGCATAATGATGTTCATGACCCACAATATTTAACGTATTTACTAAACTTTCTGAAGAAATTTTTTTACGATTTAAATGGATATTTCTAAACCATCCTCTAGTTCCATCAAAACCTTTATTTGTGTGTTCAAATATACTTGAATTCAATACTAAAATCCTTTCAGCATTATTACTTATGTAAGTCGTTGTAGTTTCTTGAGGAGCAAAAACTTGATCACCTGCAACGCCAAATTTTGTTTTAGTTTTTCTTCCAAGGGTAGTATGATCAACCCATTTAATTCCATCTTCATTTGCAAAATGTCTCGGTGATACTCCGCAATGCCACATTTGTACAGCATCTGCTTTTTTATCAAACGTCGCTAAGTCTAATAATGTTGATGATTTATCAGCATTTGAGATATAGTTTAAAAGGAGCATGCTCATTGATCCTTGAACATCTCCTTCGCAAGCTACTGCTACACCATCCTCACTTCCCATCCAACTATAAGCCATACAAGGTGCTATTCCGTATAAGTCTTGGAATTGAGACCAGCATTGAACTGCTAAAGAATCCCAATTATTATCTTTCTTGATTTTTTTTAAAGCAAAATAAACGCGTGTTACCTTATTGAATGAATCTTCATTGGAAACTGAAATACTAGAAGCCACACTTTTGATTTTTAAAATTTCACTATCAATAGTTTTTTGGTCAAAACCTTTTGCGATCTGAATTAAGTCTTTGATCGTTGATTCTTCTATTGTTGTTCCTATATTTTTTTTAATTATTGATTGGTCAACCTCCATATTATCAAAGCCTGGAGATATTCCTCCTATAAACCCTATTTTGGCGTGTTTCATTTTCTTTAGAGCGATTAATGCTTTAATTGTTATGGAAAATTTATTTATAAACTCTTCAGTATCTGCATAATTGTAAAACCATTTAGTTGTAATTTTTTTATCAGATAAAACTTTTTTTATCATTGCTAAATAATGACTTGTAGAAACTAAAGAGTGCAACTTAACATCCCCCTCCGTCTCAATATCTGGAACTGCCCATATACCCATTTTGTCAGTTATATTACATAAGGGATATAATTGTTCGCCCGCACTGCAAGAGCTTGTTTGAAGTAGTAAAAAATCTATCTTGTTTTTAAAAAATTTTTCAGCTTCTATTGAATCTTCTTTAGAAAATATAGTTTTGTGAAATGGAATAAAATTTACATCAAAATTGCCTAATAATTTTTTTAAATTAGTTTCGGATTTTTCTCTAACTTTATATTCATTAGAATAATAAGGAGTAATGGCTGTAGCAACGTACCCAATATTTAATTTAACGGTCATTTAATTTATCTATCCTAGATTAATTAATTACTGAATGTTATCATAGCATATTAAATGTTATAATAACTATTATTTCGATTATTATATATTGACTTTAAAAAATTTACTGTTTTTTATACATTTTTACTGTGTTTTATAGTTTTTTATATTTAATGATTATTTTTTTATTTCAATTGTTATAACAACTTATATTATGAATATTAACAAAAATAAATTAAATTGGATTTATAAAAAACTTTTTACCATACGTTTTTTTGAAGAAAGAATTAAAAAAATTGCTAAAGAAAAATCAGTCCCTGGATATTTGCATACTTGTATTGGTTCAGAAGCTATTTGTGTTGGTGTAATGTCTGCTTTGAGTGATGATGACTGGATTTCAAGTACTTACCGTAATCATGGTCATGCAATTGCTAAAAATTGCGAATTAAAAAAAATAACATCAGAAATTTACGGAAGAAGTACAGGTATATGTAAAGGAAGAGGTGGAAGTATGCATATTAGTGATTTTGATAAAGGCATGCTTGGATCCTTTGGTATTGTTGCCGCTGGCCCTCCTGTAGTTTTAGGAGCCGCACTGCAAGAAAAAATTAATGGCGGGACAAAAATGTCAGCTACTTTTTTTGGAGATGGAGCAATACACAACGGCGCATTCCATGAAGCTGCGGGTTTGGCTAAACTCTGGGATATACCAATGCTCTTTGTGTGTGAAAACAATGGATATGCTGAAGCTACAGCTACTGATTGGCATCTCAATACTAAAGAGCTAAAAGATATAGCTAAAGCTTACGATATGATTTCATATCAAGGTGATGGAAATAATGTTTTTGAAGTTCATCAAATTACAAGAGACGCTATTGTTGAATCAAAAGCCAAAAATACTCCTATTTTCTTAGAATTTAAAAATTATCGATTTTCAGGACAATATGAAGGCGATACACAGCTATACCAGCCATTAGAAGAGATTGAAGAGGCTAAAAAAAATGATCCAATTAAAAAATCAATTGAGATGGCCTCTGAATATAATTTTTCATCTGATGAAATTAAAAAAATACAGACTGATGCTTTGAACGAAGTAAATGAAGCATTTGATTTTGCTGAAACTCAGCCCTGGCCTAATCCAGAAGACGCTCTAGAAGAAGTATATGTAAATTACCCTAAAGAGTTACTAAGATGAGAGAATTAACAGTAAAAGAAGCAATTAACGAAGCTCTAGTTGAGTCATTCCAAAATGATAAAAATGTAATTTTGATGGGTGAGGATATAGCGGGCGGAAAAGGTAGGGAAAATTATCCAGGAACTCAAGATAGTTGGGGAGGGCCATTTGGTGTCACTCAAGGATTGCTAACAAAATTTGGATCCGAAAGAGTCAGAGATACAACAATTACAGAGGCTGGCTTTTTTGGTGCAGCAGTAGGAGCTGCTATGACTGGATTGAGGCCCATAGTAGAATTAATGTATGTTGATTTTGCAGGAGTTTGTTTTGACCAACTGATGAATCAAGCCGCTAAAATGAGATATATGTTTGGTGGAAAACAACGCGTTCCCATGGTTGTAAGAACTGTTGTGGGAGCTGGTTTCAGGGCTGGCAGTGAACATTCACAAACACTTTACAGTTTGTATGCACATATACCTGGACTTAAAGTCGTCGCTCCATATGACGCATTTGATGCAAAAGGTTTATTGTTATCGGCAATTCAGGATGATGATCCTGTAATATTCATGGAGCATAAAAGATTGTATATGACCAAATGCGATGTTCCGGAAGATATGAAACCAATACCTTTGGGCAAAGGAAGGATAAGACGCCCCGGTAAAGATGTGACTATAGTCGCAATACAAAGAATGAATCTTTTTGCTGAAGAGGCCGCACAAAAGATGTCAGAGGAAAATATAGATTGCGAAATTATCGACCCTAGAACTTATTCGCCATTAGATGAGAAATTAATTTTTGAATCAGTTAGAAAAACTGGAAGAGTGATTGTAATCGATGAATCAAATCCTAAATGTTCTTTGGCATCAGAAATTACCTCTTTAATTTCTGAAAAATGTTTTAATGATTTAAAAACTGCAGTTATTAAAATCACCGCACCCCACACTCCTGTTCCATTTAGTCCTCCCATGGAAGATTTTTATATACCCTCCACAAAAAAAATAATTGAAGCTATAAGAAAAGTTCACAATGCTTAATAAGGCAGCAACTAAATATCAAAATGTCTATTCGCAGATTCGAGATTTTATATCATCTGACAAATGGCCACCAGGTGAAACAATTCCTTCTGAAAATGAATTAGTCGATTATTTTAATGTCAGCAGAATAACAATTAGGTCGGCCCTAAGTTTACTTGCTGATGATGGATTGATTGTCAGAAAAAGAGGCAAAGGAACAGTGGTAACCAGCAATATCCATCAATCCAATAATTGTTTTGAATCATTAACACAAAAAATTATTCAGAATGGAGATACGCCATCGTCAGTCATTTTAGATTTTAAAAAAATTACACATAACAATCATACTGAACACTTCAATGAAGGTAAGAAATTATATTTTGTAAAGCGATTGAGAAAGGTTAATGGGAAGCCCTATTTAATTAGCAGCGCCTACGTTTCATATAGGCATGCTTTTGGTTTGAGCAAAAATTATTTTTCAGGAGACGGTCCAAATCAATCTATTATATTTATTTTAAATAAAAAATTTAACATTGATTTTAAGAAAAATTCACAATTTATTTGTGCAGAAACTTTATCTACATCTGATTCTTTAGTTTTAAAGGAAGACTCTGGAATTCCATGTTTATCACATGAATGTCTTTTATATAATCATACGAATGAATTGATACTGGTAGATAAAAATATTACTCTTAATAAAATTAAATTAGATAAGGAAATAGCTTAATGACCGTACCTATAGAAATATTGAATAAATTCCCTAAATTATCTAATGAAAAAATATTACTTAATTTATCTAATCCCATCGGCAAAAATAAACTTATACTCGATACCGATACTGCAAACGAAATTGATGATCAATTTGCCTTGGCGTGGACTTTGTTGTCCGGGGATAAAATTAATTTATTGGGAGTAACTGCTGAACCATACTCTTTCCAACATCACAAAGAAGAACTTTTAGAGGCTTACAATACAATAAAAGAAAAAAAAGAAATTTCTAAAGATAATATTAATTTAGTTAATAATTATAGCGATTGGGTAAATGGATTAATTGAATCGAACATACATCCTAACGACATATATTTTGATACGCCTAAAGAAGGTGTGGAAAAAAGCTATCAAGAAATAATAAAAATATTTGATAAATTAAAAATACCTCATGAAGGAAAAGTTTTTAGAGGATCGGATCAATATTTATCTAGTTTTGATAAGCCTTTAATTACTGAATCTAGTGAATTTATTGTTAAATCATGTCTTCAATATCCTGATGAAAAAATTTATGTCTGTGCGATTGGATGCCTAACAAACATAGCCTCAGCTTTATTGATGGAACCAAAAATAATTAATAATTTAATCGTAGTATGGACATCTGGTTTTCCCACACATAGCATAAATAATAATACTAATTCTTTAAACTTAGTTCAGGACGTTTTATCTTCTCAATTGCTTTTTGAATGCGGGGTTGCAAACGTATACCTCCCTGGTTATAACGTAGGTGCACAATTAACTTTATCTCTTCCCGATATGAAAGAATTTGTTAAAGGAAGAGGAGATATTGGGAATTATCTTTATGAATTATATACAAATAATCCTCTTCATAAGCAAAGGGGAGTAAGTGATCAAACTTGGAGAACGTGGGTCATTTGGGATGTAATAAATATTGCTTGGATGATTGAAGCTTCGTGGGTTCCTTCACATATTGTTTCATCACCTATTTTAAATGATGAACTGTACTGGAAACGAAATAATGAATCGCACCCTATGAGAGAAGCATACGGCGTTAATAGAGATGCAATATTTCATGATTTTTTCACAAAAATTGATAAATTAAAATGATTTTAGGTGTTCATTCCGCCACTTTTGTTAAAAATTGGCATGAAGATATAACCCCCTATATACACAAGTGTAAAGAGGCTGGATTTAAATCTGTAGAGATTTCTCTTTTAGGGCAAACTCCTGAAAGTGCAAAAGAAATTTCAAATTTAGCTAATGATTTAAATATTTCTCTAACTTGTACAACAGGTCTATCTAAAGAAGAAGATATAAGCAGTAATGATCCGAACATACAAAAAAATGGGGAGGAGGCACTAAAAAGAGCAATTAATATGACTTCAATTATGAACTCTCATTTGCTGACCGGAGTTGTTCATTCAGCTTGGGGTGTTAGCAATACTTTGGGTAAAGACAAGGAAGATAAATTTAAAAATTCATCTACCTCTATTAAGAAAATTTCAAGTTTGTTAACAGAGCAAAATATCAAATTAGGGATAGAGCCACTTAACAGATATGAAACAGATTTTATTAATACAGTGGATGAAGGATTAAAATTATGTGAGTTAATTGATCATCCAAATGTAGGTTTGCTTTTAGATGTTTATCACATGAATATTGAAGAAAAAAATATTTGCCAATCAATTGAAAAGGCTAAAGATAAATTATTTCATTTTCAAGTTGCAGAAAATGATCGGGGCATACCAGGCACCGGCTCTATTAATTGGTTAGAAATTTTTAATACTTTAAAAAAAATAAACTATAACAAGAATGTTTCTCTCGAAATGTTTATTCAAGCAAATGTAGAAACAAGTAAAGATTTGTTTACGTGGAGAAATATAGAAAATGACCCGTACGATGCTATTGTAAGATCTTTTAATTTTTTAAATAAGCATTTGAATGCATAGCGCTTATAAAAAATGGATTTTAAATTCATACGATAAAATCAATTCTGATTATATTGAATTAGATAAATTAGATCAACTTGTTGGAGATGGCGATCATGGATCCACTATCTATAAAGGTATTACAATCGCAAAACAATTATATTTAAACAATTTAACTTCACCACTTGATGAGACGATGGCAATTATTTCAAAGCAAATGCGGATTGAAATGGGCGGGGCGTCAGGAATTTTAATGTCTATATTTTTTGATGAATCTGGAAAAATAGATAAATCAAATTTGAATTCATCAATAATTGATATTTTTGAAAAATCGATAGATAAAATAATGAAGAGAGGAAAGGTAAAGGCTGGAGATAAAAGTATTCTTGATATTTATATCCCTGTTTTAAATTTTTTAAAAAAAAATTCTGATTTTCAATTTAAAAAAAATGAAATCAACGAAATTCTATCTCTTTCCTTAGCCAAAACAAAAGAAATGCAAGCTCAGGTTGGAAGAGCTAAATTTTTAGAAAATAGAGGTCTTGGGTTTATCGATCCAGGAGCTAAGTCTACTGAAATTATACTCAGAGAGTACTTCGGATCACTGCTATGAAAAAAATAATAAATAATAAAGATCAGATAGTTGATGATATGTTGAGTGGATATATTAAGGCTAACAGTGATAGAGTAAAATTTTCCAATAACAGTAAAAGAATTATTTTAAGAAGTCACCCAAAAAATATTGAGAAAACTGCCATGTTAATTGGCAATGGCTCAGGTCACGAACCTATTGCTATGGGTTGGGTCGGCGAAGGACTGTTAGATGCAAATGTCGTTGGCGATATATTTGCTGCACCATCTGGAGATTTAATCTTTGAAGGTATACAAATATTTAAAGAGAATTCTGGATGTATTCTTTTAATATCCAATCATGCAGGTGATGTTATGAACGGAGAGATGGCAATTGAATTAGCAAAAGAACATAACATTAATGCCGATTTATTATTAATGTACGACGATATTGCTTCTGCCCCCAGGGGGAACGAAGATCAAAGAAGGGGAGGCGCAGGCACTACTTTTATTTATAAAATTTTAGGAGCACTCTCTGAAATGGGAGAAAAAAAAGAAACCTTATTAAGCTTAGGTAAATTTGTGAGAGATCAAACAAGAACATTGTCTATTGCAGTAGCTTCCGGAACCTCACCAATATCGGGGGAAAAAATATTTCACTTAGATGATGATGAAGTTTTTATTGGAATGGGCGTTCACGGAGAATCAGGTTATGGAAGACAAAAAATTTCTTCGTCAAAAAAAATAATAAAATTTATGATGGATAAAATATTTGATGACTATAAGTACAAAGAGGGCGATATAGTCATACCTTTTATTAATGGTTCAGGCGCAACTACTTTAATGGAATTATTAATTATATATAACGATGTAGAAGATTATCTTGCTCAATATAAAATTAAAATTTTTAAACCATTAATAAATGAATATATCACAACGCAAGAAAGTGCGGGATTTTCAATATCTTTATTAGACTCAAATGAGCAAATGAGAAATCTATGGATTTCTCCAAGTTCAGCACCATATTTTCACCTGTAATGAATAAGCAGCAACATTTTAATAAACTTTTACAGAATGAAAAATTTACTGCTCTCGCTATTGACCAAGGGACAAGTTTAAAAGAAATTATCAAAGAAAAAAAAAGGAAAACTTTCACACCTTCTGATTATTATTTTTTTAAGAAGCAAATAATTTTAAATCTTGGCGTTACTCTTTCTTCTATTTTATTTGATTATGATTCATACTTGAGTGATCCTTCTTTTAGAACTATTGAAACCTCTAAAATTATTGCCTATGAAGACGACGCATACAATATAGAAAATAAATCACGCATTACTTTACTTCCAAAAAAATTGCACCAAAATGACGAAATTATTAAAGATTTTTCTGCTATTAAATTTTTTATGTACTTTAATCCTGATTCCGACTCAATAATAAATTATGAAAAATTAAAATTAATTAAGCATGTCGGGTTAATATGTAAAGATTTGGATATGCCTTATTTATTTGAACCACTTCTCTACTACGATGAAGATATCAATATTGATTATCATAACTATTTATTAAAAAAACCAATTTATATTAAAAGTTTTTATAAAGAATTTTCTAAAGAAGAATATCAAATAGATATTATTAAAATCGAATTCCCTTTTAATGAGTTTGAAATTAATGGATTTGAAAACGATAATACTTCTACTATATACAGTCATGAAAATTGTTCTGAAATAATGCAAGAATGTTTTGAGAATGTAACAACGCCTTTTGTTTTTTTAAGTGCGGGAATGAAATTTAATAATTTTTTGCAAAGTTTAGAGCTAGCCAAATCTTCAAAAATAAATTTTCTAGGTTTCTTATGTGGAAGATCAATATGGCAAGACTCTATTGATATTTTTTGCAAATCTGGACAAGAAAATTTTTTAGATTGGATAAATGTAGAAGGTAAAGAAAGAGTACAAAAATTAAAAAATGCTGTAATTAATAATTAATATAATCATTGATGAGCTATGTATACTAAACTTGGATTATTTATTGGTGGAAAATGGATTTATGAAGCAGAAAAGGGTGAAAATGTTTTAAATCCTGCGGATGAGAGTATTTTAGGGTGGCTGCCTCATGCAACTAAAGATAATTTAAATGATGCCCTTAAATCCTCCGAGATAGGCTTTGATGAGTGGAAAAATACTAATCCCAATAAAAGAAGTAGGATAATTTTAAAAGCTGCAGATATTTTATCTGAAAGAATTTCTAAAATATCTAAAGTGATGACGCTAGAGCAAGGCAAACCCCTTGCTGAATCTGTTGGGGAAATAAACCAATCGATTGCTATTTTAAAATTTAATGGAACTAATGCAAAATTAATTAAGGATGAACTGGTAGCTGATAGAGATAATGGATTAAAAACTTTTATTAAACCTCAGCCACTTGGAATTTGTTTGTGTCTCACAGCTTGGAATTTTCCTATTGCTTTAGTTGTTCGAAAAATTGGCCCAGCCCTAGCTGCTGGATGCTCAGTAATTATTAAGCCTTCTGAAGAAACACCAGGCACAGCTATAGAGGTTGTTAAAATATTTCAGGAAGCAGGTTTACCTAAAGATGTTATTAATTTGGTATTCGGTGTTCCTCATGAAATTTCAGATTATCTGTTAAGCAGAGATGAAGTTAAGAAAGTAAGCTTTACAGGATCAGTTCCTGTAGGAAAACTTTTAGCAAAGAAATCGGCAGAAACATTAAAAAGATGCACTCTTGAGTTAGGAGGGCACTCCCCAGCAATTATTGCAGAAGATGCTGACATTGAAAAAACCTTAGATGTTTTAACTGGCTTTAAGTTTAGAAATGCTGGTCAGGTTTGCATTGCACCCGGTAGATTTTATGTTCATGAAAAAATATACGATAAAATACGAGATGGATTTTTAAGTAGAGTAAAAAACATTATATTAGGTAATGGGATGAGTGAAGGCATAACAATGGGTCCCCTATCCAACTTCCGTAGAATTGTAGCAATGCAAGATTTTGTAGATGATGCAGTTAAAAATGGCTCAAATATAATTCATGGAGGAAATAGACATAAGAATATTGGTTATTTTTGGGAACCAACTATTATTGAAAATATTAACGAAGGTTCAAAAATTATGAATCAAGAAATTTTCGGTCCTATACTTCCATTATTTAAATTCAATGATTATGACGATGTTATAGATAAGGCTAATTCTTTAAATTATGGACTTGCCTCGTATGTTTATACAACTAGCGAGACTTTACAAAAAAAAATGGCTCAAGAAATTATCGCAGGTGGGGTTTCTATAAATACTGCCGCTCCATTGCATCCTGAGATTCCTTATGGAGGAATTAAAGAAAGTGGAATTGGTTATGAGGGGGGAATGGATGCAATATATTCATACATTCATAAAAAAAACATTAACATTATTTAATTAATAGAAAGGAAATATGAAAAATATAGGTTTTATCGGGGTTGGAACAATGGGTTTCCCGATGGCTTTAAATTTAATTAAAAATGGTCACTCTCTTTCTTTTTATGATCCTTTTGCTAATAACAAAACTATAGAAGCTTTAATAGAAGCGGGAGCTAAACAAGAAAAAACTATTGCAGATTTATGTAAGAGTAAAGATTTTCTTATATCTATGCTGCCTATTGGAGAAAATGTAAAAGAAGTAGCGGTTGGAGAGGGCGGTATTATTAATCAAGATAACACGGATCTAATTTATATTGATATGAGCACAATATTACCGGCAGATAGCATTGATGTTAGCAAGCAATTACAAACAAAAAATATTCAAATGTTTGATGCTCCTGTAGCACGCTTAGTTAATAATGCAATTGATGGCACTTTACTCATTATGGTTGGAGGATCGTTGCAAGATTTTCCTAAAATTGAAGAGATTTTAAAATGCATGGGAAGCGATGTTGTTTATTGCGGCGCTATAGGCTCAGGAAGTAAAATGAAGGTCATTAATAATTATATGGCAATTGTTTCAAATATTGTTACTGCCGAAACACTTTCCTTAGTTCATAAATCAGGAATAGATCAAAAACTAGCCATAGAATTAATGTCAACGACGGCCGCTGGGAAAGGTCATATGAATTTTAGTTATCCTAAAAAGGTTTTGATAAATGATGTAGGCCCTGGTTTTAAAAATGTTTTAGCTTTGAAGGATTTGCGCTTAGCTATTGAATATGGAGAATCGGAGGGAATTGAATTAACTTCAGGAAAAAGTGTATTAAATATCTATGAAAAGGCAATGGATACTAAATATAAAGATTTGGATTGGACTGCTATGTTTAATTTTGTAAAGGAAAGTAATAATCTTGATTAAAATAAAATCTTTAAGATCTTATTATTTAGAATTTCCATTAATTAATCCTGTCATAACTTCTTTTGGCGTTATGAAGACTAGACCTTGCATAATAATTGAACTCGAGGATTTTAATCAGAATATAGGTTATGGAGAAATTTGGTGTAATTTTCCGAGTGATGGCGCTTCTTATAGATTTAATCTACTCAACAGTCTTTATCTTAACAATATCATAGGTCGTGAATTTTCAAATCCAGAAAAATTAATTGATAAAATTGCCGATAAATTTAAAACTCTTTTTGTTCAATCAGGGGATATAGGTTCGTTTGATAACATTAATGCCGGACTTGATTGCGCTTTCTGGGACTTGTTTGCTAAGACTAAAAAAATACCCCTTAACAAATTATTAAATACTGAATCGCAAAAACATATTTCTGTTTATGCCAGCGGAATTAACCCAAGTGAATCTTATGAGAAAATTACAATTGCAAGATCTATGGGCATAAAGGCTTTTAAAGTAAAAATAGGTTTCAATCACTCATTGGACATAGATCTATTAAATTTTCTAACCGATTATGTTTCTAATGAAGAAATGTTGATGCTGGATGTAAATCAAGGATGGAATATTGATGAGGCTTCTAAATATTTAAAAATATTAGAAAATTATAATTTCTCTTGGATAGAAGAACCTATTTCTGCACTATCAAATAAAGATGAATTTAATAATATAATTAATTCAACAAACTGCAATTTAGCATTTGGAGAAAATATTAATAATTTAGATGATTTTATTTTTCTAGGTCAGAATAATAAATTAAAGTATATTCAACCTGATCTCACTAAATTTGGAGGAATTTCTTTAATAAATAATTTATCAAAAAAAATTCAAAGCAATAAAATATGGATGCATTTTTTAGGTAGTGGGGTGGGTTTGCTAACTTCAGCTCACATTATGTCAGCCATCAATCCCTCTGCTTTTTTAGAAACTGATATTAATGTTAATCCTCTTAGAACAAATCTATTTAAGAATGAATTAAAGATTGAAGGCGGAAAAATAAATTTTAATGATGATTATGGAATAGGAGGTCCTTTAAATTTTGATACAATTAATAAATATCTGATTTCTTCAAATGTTTAAACTCACACTATGCCTTCAAAGTCTGAAAATATACGCGAAGGAGGGTAGACAATTTAGTGTGAGCTCAGGGTTCGCTTAACCGCATCTTTCCAACCCGCAAGCTTTTTTTGTCTAACAACATCAGACATTTCGGAAATAAAACGTTTATCTGAGTTCCAAGATTTTGCAAAATCTTGAGGTGATGGATAGAAGCCAACCTGCATTCCTGCTAAATATGCTGCCCCTAAAGCTGTTGTTTCTAGATTTGTTGGACGATCAACTGGCATATTTAATATATCTGAAAGCATTTGCATTGTCCAGTCTGATGCAGCCATCCCGCCATCAACTCTAATAATGTTTGTCTTATTACTTTGCCAATCCTTTTCTATCGCGACCAACAAGTCAGAGGTTTGATAACAGACTGACTCTAGGGCCGCTTTAGTAATTTCAGCGGCGCCAGTATTTCTTGTTAACCCGAATAATGCACCACGACAATCGGGATCCCAATAAGGCGCACCAAGGCCAACAAATGCTGGCACCAGATAGACATCCTGATGTGGATCCGCTTGCATTGCAAGCTTTTCAGATTGATCTGCAGTTTTAATAAATTTCAAATTATCTCGAAGCCACTGCACAGCAGCGCCTGCGACAAAAATAGAACCTTCAAGGGCATAGCAAGGCTTGTTGTCGAGTTGAAAGGCTATAGTAGTTAATAATTTGTTGCTTGATGTTACAGCTGTTTCACCAGTATTTATTAAGGCAAAACAGCCAGTACCATAGGTTGATTTAACCATTCCCGGCTCAAAGCAGGCTTGACCCACGAGAGCAGAATGTTGATCCCCGATCAAACTCGATATTGGTAACTGAGCGCCAAATATTTTTTTATCTGTATAGCCAAATTCTGCGGCACTATCACAGACCGTTGGCAGCATTGATTTCGGTATGTTAAATAGACTCAGCAGGTCCTCATCCCAGCATCCTTCATGGATATTGTACAAAAGCGTTCTGGAGGCGTTAGTGGCGTCAGTTGAATGAACCTTTTTGCCACTAAGGCGCCACAATAAAAAGCTATCAATTGTGCCAAACACAAGCATTCCATCGTTGGCTTTTTTACGTGCATCGGGTACATTGTCGAGAATCCAGGCAATTTTGGTGGCACAAAAATACGGGTCAAGCAAAAGTCCTGTTTTTTTTGTAACAACTGACTCGTGACCAAGCTCGCGAAGGTTTTGACATTCTTTGGAAGTTCTCCGATCCTGCCAAACAATCGCATTATAGACCGGTTTTCCGGATTCTTTATCCCAAACAACGGTAGTTTCACGCTGATTGGTTATCCCTATCGAGGCTATCTGATCTGGAGATATTTTTGCCTTTGAAATTGCAGAATGACAACTCTCTAGAGTGGAAAGCCAGATCTCTTCTGGGTCATGCTCAACCCATCCAGAGTTAGGGAAAAATTGAGTAAACTCCTTCTGTCCTATTGATACAATCTGATAATTTGAGTCAAATAAAACCCCACGAGAAGAGGTGGTGCCCTGGTCTATCGACAAGATATACTTTTTTGATTTAGTCATTTTTCTGAAGTATGATTTATTGATATATATTGCTATATTTTGAGTCTAACCTTCCTTTTTTTCTGCATATAATGATCCAGACTTTCAATCTTATCATAATCTAAAAAAAGATATAGTTTGGTTCTTCTTTCAAGCACATCTTCAGGATAAAGCGCGAATTCTTCTTGCATCAGATAGTCAACCTCAACTTGATATAAATCCCTGCCAAAATGCAGGCCTAGGTCGTCAATACTGGAAACATTTTTCAGGATGTATTCCACTCTTGTGCCATACAAGTTAAATAAGCGTTGAATGTATTCGACATCTAAATAGTCATATTTTTTTACAAGGCCATCAACTATTTTTGTTTTTTCAGTTAATGAAAAATCTCCACCTGGCAAGTGAACATCACTCGTCCAAGAAGATTTTTTTTCTCCCAAAATTGATCCGACTTTGTTTACCACCTCCTCCGACAGCTGTCTGAATGTTGTCATCTTGCCGCCAAATATATTAATCAGAGCGCTGTTATTGTCTTGACTATCTATTTTTATTGTGTAATCGCGTGAGGCCTTTTGAGCTTTTATTGAGCCATCATGATAAAGGGGGCGCACACCACTCCAGTGCTTGATAACATCGTTGCTTGATATGCCACTCCTGAAGTATTGATTTGCAGATTTGCATAGGTAGTTAATCTCATCATCAGAGATTGAAAAACTATCAAGGTTATCCTTAAAGTCAACATCTGTAGTACCAATAAATGTAAATTTATTTTCCCATGGCACAGCAAAAAAGATCCTGCCGTCGCTATTTTGAAAAATATATGCGTAACTATGATTGAATAACTTTTTGACAACAATGTGACTTCCTTTAACTAGCCTTACGTTGTCAATCTTGGTTTGTTTGGAATGATTCTTTAAAAAATTATCTACCCAAGGACCCGTAGCGTTTATTACAACTTTTGCCTGAACGTATTTTGTTTCATTGCTAACTGTATTTATGACCTCAATATTCCAGACGCCTTTTTTTTGCTCAATATTTTCTACCATTGTTCTGGTATTAATATTGCCACCCAACCTCATGGCATCAGCGGCATTCAAAACTGTAAGTCTTGCATCGTCAGTTATGCAGTCAGAATACTCAAAACCTTTTTTAAAAGCTTCTCTCAAAGTTGATTTGGATTCATGAAAAGGAATCCTGATATAGGAAGAGCGCTTGATGTACTTGGAAGAGTATAGATTGTCGTACAACAACATACCCAGCTTAAGCAGCCATACTGGTCGAAGGTTATTGTGATGTGGCAGAACAAAGCGCATCTCTCTTATAATATGCGGAGCAATTTTTATCAGAATATCTCGCTCTCTTAAGGCAGCTCTCACAAGAGAAAAT
>Ga0208879_1001242_pt1 | contig 24387 bp, 22 predicted proteins | sample Knorr_S15_td_Bot_FD_185605 | JGI IMG/M metagenome (GOLD analysis project Ga0208879, IMG submission 185605) | Marine microbial communities from Southern Atlantic Ocean transect - Knorr_S15_td_Bottom_ad_5009_LV_A (SPAdes) (version 2) | ecosystem: Environmental > Aquatic > Marine > Oceanic | place...
AAATACCCAGCTCGGTGAGGTTGGGTTCGCGGCCGAGCACCCCGAGGATGCGATCGTACTCCTCCGGGGTGATGCCGTGTTCCTCAATGACTTCCGGGGTAATCTCGGGATCGGCCATCAAGTCAGTTGCCGCACGTGGTGCGTGGAGTCGGGAGGTGAAACGGAGTCATCAAGTGGTCGGCTTGCATCAGTTCCGGTAACCGGTCGCGGCAAGATAGTGAACCGAAAAACTGGATGCAAGTCCGCCTTTAAATATAACGCAGATTTTGTCACCGCCATGCCTTGAACTTGCCAAGACGTGGACGCTCACACAGGATGGGGCGGCGCTGCCATCGCTTGGCCAAGCGCCAAAACCAGCCTCATGAGTCGCTCGCTGCATTCCTTTGTTTTGCTTCGCGTTTCCCTGCTGTGGCTTGTCACGGGCCTGCCCTTGGCTAGGGCGATCGAGCCGCCGCTGGCTTTGCCGGTGTTGGTGCAGCTCGAGAGCCAGGCGCTGGTTCCATTTTATCTGGAGCAAAAACAAGCCGGCCTCGGTAACTCCGCCCTTGGCCAAGCGGTGCAGCGACAGGCCAAGCGCATCGCCGCCGAGCAGGAAGCAATGGCCGAGCGGCTCAAGACCGACGGTGCCCGGGTGACCCGGCGCTACTCCCGGCTGGTCAACGCCTTGCGGGTTCGTGTTGCCCCCGAATCGATGGCTGCCCTGAGCCAGCGGGCCGGCGTGAAACGCGTCGAGCGGCTGCGGGAGTACGAGTCGCTCACCGCGAAAAGCGTGCCGGCCATCGGCGCAAAGGCGGCTTGGGGAACGCGAACCACCGGCTACGACGGGGCGGGCATGCGCATCGCCGTGATCGATACCGGGCTGGACTATACGCACTCCATGTTTGGGGGAGCCGGCACGAAGGAGGCGTATCAAACCAACGATGCCACGAAAGTCGAGGAGGGCACGTTCCCCACCGACAAGGTCGATGGCTGGGATTTTGCCGGCAAGGATTATTCGGGAGGAAATGACATGCCGTTGCCGGACGGCGACCCGTTGGATCGCTCCGGCAACGGCCACGGGACCCACGTAGCCGGCATCGTCGCTGGTGTCGGCGTGACAAAAAAGGGGCGTCCTTACGATGGAGACTACTTTGCCGGGCTCGATTATTCTGAGTTCCTGCTTGGACCAGGCGTGGCCCCCAAAGCAAAGTTGTTCGCGCTGAAAATTTTCGGTGACAACGCGCCTAACTCAACGAACCTCGTTCTGGATGCGCTGGAGTGGTGCGCTGACCCCAACGCTGACAACGACTTCGCCGACCGCATGGACGTCGTCAACCTCTCACTCGGGAACACGCTAGGCCTCGAGCATAAACATGAGGCCGTGTCCGAGGCGTTTACCAACCTCACACGGCTGGGCAGCGTGATCGTCTCGGGGGCCGGCAACTCAAACAATAATAATTTCTACCTAGTCGCCGCGCCGGGCGTGGAGCGCTCCGTCATCGCCGTCGGCTCGGCAAAGCTCGACGGAACTGTGTACCGCATGGCGACGCGCAGTGCCCGCGGGCCATCGTCACCGTATAGCCTGCTCAAGCCTGAGATTACCGCGCCGGGCGAGTTGATTCAATCGGCCCGGATGGGCACCGGCACTGGCGGTGCGTGGTTCAACGGCAGCTCTATGGCAGTACCGCACGTCTCCGGGGCGGCGGCCCTGGCCAAGCAGGCGCATCCCGGCTGGGACGCAATCGAGATCAAGGCGCTGCTGCTCAACACGGCCAATCCGATGCTGCACAAAAACGGTACCGTCTACCCCGAGTCGCTCGCTGGGGCCGGATTTCTCGACGTGGCACAGGCGGTGAACACCACCGTGACGGCCATGGCGGAGGGCACCGACGGGCTGACCACGCTGTCTCTTGGCGCGCTGGCCCTAGCCAAGCCGTGGGAGGAGACACGACAAATCCGGGTGACAAACCACGGAGACTCGGAGGCCAAGTTTGACCTGTCCGTCGAGGAAACCGTCACCGAAACCGGCTTTGGCATCGAGCTGCCGGTGAAAAAAATCACCGTCGCGGCCCAGTCGCATCAGCTCGTGCCGGTGCGCTTCCACGCCGACCCGGCGCAGTTCGATCGCACCGGCGATCCACTCACCCCGGCCAAGCTCAACGACCGCGCCAGAAGCTGGGTGTACGAAGTTAGCGGCAAAATCGTACTGACCAACGACTCCGAAAAACTGCGCGTGCCGTACCACGCACTCGTCCGCGCCGCTGCCACGAAACACACCACCATGACCCGGATTGGCCTGCCGGCCGGAAATCTCGTGTCGCTAGAACTTTCCCTTGAGGGCAGCTCGGCACATCCGAAGCCATTGGTGTCGGTGTTCGAACTGGCTGGTGTCAGCGCGCGCAACAACCTACTCGCCGATCCGGCGGACATCTCTGCCGACGTGCTGGCGTTCGGCGTGGCGTCGGACTACCCGCAAGCTGGCTCGGTGGCGGAGACAACGCTTTACTTCGGCATAGCCAACGCTGGGCCGTGGACGAACCCGCACTCGTTCCTTTACGATCCACACCTGCAGATTGATACGAACTTTGATGGCTGGATCGACCACGAGCTGGCCAGTTGCAGCAACGGCGGGCTGCTCAAGGACAATCTCTCTGTGTCCAGCTATGCCGACGATGTGTTTCTCTCGATCCTCATCCGCGTGCCACGTAACGAACGCGGCATCGCCGATGCCGGTTATCTAAACGTGTTCCCACCCGACGAATTCGACACGGTGCCGTTCAACAACAGCGTGATGGTGCTGCCGGTCCCGGCGCGCATGCTCGGGCTCGACGAGGAGAAAACGGACTTCGACTTTCGTGTGCTCACGCTTGGCGCCGAGCAGTACGGCTACCCCGAGATCGATCGCACGGAACTGATACGTTACGACGTCACCAAGCCGGTGGTGCATTCGGCGTTCGGCATCAACGGCACCGTGATGTACGACGCCAACGAGCCGATCAAAATCGCCGTGGATCGCGGCTTGGCCAAGCGGGAAGGCCGCCGGCCCGCCGTGCTGCTGATGCACCACATGAACACCGGCGACCACAAGTTTGACATCGTGCAGCTCGCCCTCGACGCGGACGACGCGGACGGCGACGGCGCAAGTGACGACGACGAACTCGCCGCCGGGACCGACCCGGACGACCCCGACTCGGTGTTCGCCATCCTGCCGGTGAGCCGCCAAACCGCGCTTGGCCCGGAGGTGCGCTGGCACAGCGTGGCCGGCAAATCGTACCAAGTGCAGCGGGCCACCGCGCTTGGCCTAGCGTTCGAGACCCTCTCCGGGCTGCTGCCAGCCACCCCACCGGTCAACGTGTTCATTGACGAGACCGCCCCCGAGGGCGGGGAGCTTTTTTACCGAATCCTGAAACCGTGACCGGCGTCAGGGCGTATGGCCTTTGCCCGGCAGAAGGGCAGACACGTTCTTTATGCAAAACCGTAACTTACTCCAGATTGACGAACAGGGGCAGATCACGCACCCTCGCCGCCTCATGTCCTTGAAAAAACTTATCCTTGGAATTTTCGCCTCGGCGATGCTGCTCACTGCCAATGCCTCCGAGATTCCCAGCGGCGCGGTCACGCTAGAGCAGTGCATCCAGCTTGCGCTCGAGAACAACCTCAGCCTCCGCATCACCAACTACCAGCCGCGCCTGGCCGCCCTGAACCTGCGGGGGGCGTACGGCGCCTACGACCCGCGGTTCAGCCTCGGCGGCACGGATAGTTTTCGCGAGAGCAAGGGCCGCCAGAACCCGCTCGAGTTCACCATCCCCTCCAGTGAAACGGACTCGTTCCGGCACAACATCGGGTTGAACGGTGTGACGCCGTTCGGCACGCGGTACAGCATCGGCCTGAACTCCTCGGAGACAACCGGCACCGACTCGCGAGATTTCCCGTTTGGCAGTTACGGCACCGGCTTTAACGCCTCCATCACGCAGCCATTGCTAAGGGGCGCGTGGATCGACGGCACGCGGATGAATATCAAGCTGCAAAAACAACAGGTCGAGAGTTCCTCCCTCACGGTCATTCGGCAAATCACGCAGACCGTGTCCAGCGTCGAGCTCGCGTACTACGCACTGATCGCCAGCCGCGAAAATGTGAAGGTTGCCGAGGAGACGCTCGCGTTGACGGAGAAAAATTTCAACAACCAAAAACGCCGGGCAGAAGTCGGCACGGTGGCCAAGTCGCAGCTTCCCCAACTGGAAGCCGAGCTTTATTCGCAGAAAGGCTCGCTGCTCTCTGTACAGAACAACTATGCCGACAGCGTCAACACACTGAAGCGGCTTTTGACCGACGATTTCGGGGCCGCCCAGGCCGCCGAGTTGCTGCCGGTCGGGGAGCTCAACCCGGTGCAAACGGTGTTCAGCCGGAACGACAGCTGGGACAAGGCGCTCAACCAGCGCCCGGAGATTCTGCAAAGCCAAATCTCGCTGGAGAACACGGACATTCGGCTGCGATACAACAAGAACCAGCTTTACCCCCAACTGGATCTGCGGGCCACTTACGGGCTTTCCGGCAGCGACAGTGCCGTCGTCAAGTTCAGGGACAAGACACCGTTTGTTGAGAGTAGCGCCTCCTTCAACAATGCTTTTCGCGATGTCCGCCGGGGCGACTACCCCAATTACTCGATCGGCCTTCAGTTCAGCATCCCCATCCCCAACCGCTCGGCACGGGCCAGCTACGAAACCGCCCAGGCGCAAAAGGAACAGGCGGTGTTACAGCACAAGGAACTGGAGCAGTCCATCATGGTCGAGATCGACCGGCTCATCCGCGATGCCGAGTATCGGTTTGAGCAGATAACCGTGACACGACAGGCAAGGCTCAGCAGCGAGTTGGCCCTGCAAAACGAGACGAAACGTTACAACGAGGGAGCGATCGAGAATTATCAGGTGCTGCAGGCCCAGCGGGATCTCACCGGTAGACGCTACACCGAAATCAACGCCAAGGTGCAATACCTCATCGCGTTGTCGCGCCTCGCACAGGCCGAGGGCAGCACCCTCGACAACAACAACATCAACGTCGAGTTCGAGGAGGAATAAGCGCTACTCAAGCGTGATGACCGCTGTGACCGGTTGGTGGTCACTTGGGTACTGTTTGCTGTTATCGTACAGCACGATCGCCGCTTCGCTGGTTTTCACCGGCCCCTTGGCCAGCACCCAGTCGATCCGCCGCGTTCCTTTTTTTGTCGGCCGGAAGCCGTTCATCGTATTCCATTCGGCGTTTATGGCCTTCGTCGCCTCGAGCAGTGTGTCCACAAAGCCGCCGTCCTTCGTCAATGTGTCATAGGCCTGGTTCATCCCGGCTGAGGCGTTGAAGTCTCCCACCAAGAGAATCGGCAATTTGGTTTTTAACGCGGCCACTTTCTTGTTCACCAGCAGAGCCGCCTTTTCGCGGGCCGGTTGTATGCGGTGGTCGAAGTGTGTGTTCCAAAAGTAGAACTCCTTTTTCGTTTTGCGATCAAGAAACCGAATCCACGTCACCATCCGCCGGTTGCTGTGCCCCCAGGTTGTCGAGGCGATCACGTTCGGCGTGTCAGACAGCCAAAAGTGGTCGTACTCCAAAATCTCAAACCGTTCCGGCTTGTAAAAGATCGCCATGAACTCACCGCGGCTTCCGCCATCGCGCCCGGTGCCAAACCAAGTGTAGCCCGGGATCTTGGCGTTGAGTTCCTTGAGTTGATAAAACTTGCCCTCCTGTGTGCCGAAAATATCAGGGTTCGTTTTCTTGATTATGTCGGCCATGTGCGGCAGGCGATCCGGCCAGGCGTTGGGTTTGCTGTTGCTGGCGTAGCGCAGGTTGTATGTCATCACCTTGAGGGACTCGTCCGCAGACAAACTGGGCTCAAGGAACAGCGCACCGAGGATTGAGAGAAGCAGGGTTGCTCGCATGCGCATTGGCCTACGCGAACACTCCTCCGTCTGCAAGCGGGAAACGCCGCTTGGCCAAGCGCTACTCGGCAGCGAAGTCCAGCCCGATGAACGCTGCACCAGCCCGCAGCCACAGCGGAATCGTGCCCAGACTGACCAGCGTGGTGACGATGGCCACCTGCGTGGCGACAACCGGGCTGCCGCCGTAAAGCCGGGCGATCAGCAGCGGGAAAATCGCTGAGGGCATTGCCGCCGCAACGAGCAGCACCTGCCGCAGCTCGGTCGAGCACGGCAGCCACTTGGCCAAGGCGATCATCGCCAGCGGCAACAGGCCAAGCCGCAGCACCACACTCACCCAGCACACGCGGAACGACGACCGAAAATCACACTCGGCGAAGTGATCCTTCACCATCGCGCCGATGAGCAGGATCGACATCGGGATGCCGCAGAGGCCAAGCGTCTTGATCGTGTCGTTGGCCAAGCTGGGAATGTATTCGTGCAGGCCGGTGGCGTTCACCACGAGCGCGGCGACTACCGTCACCACCGGCACGTTGATCGCCTTTCGCAACCCGGTGCGCAGGTCGCCGTGCAGCAGCATCACGCCGAGCGACCACATCGCCAGCAGCGTGCCGACGTTGAACACGAAGAGCACTCCGACCGCGCTCTCGCCGAAGAGCGAGGCCACCAGCGGGATCGGCACGAAGCCGAAATTAAACACACCGATGCTGATGGCAAACGTGCGCCCTTTGGCATCGGTCGAGCCGGTGGCAAACTTCCTCACCAGCCAGCCGACGGCCATGCCAACGCCGATTGACAAAAAACCAACCACCGGCGGCAGCCATACGTTCTCCGGCTTGAGCAGCTCCGGGTTGTTGCTGATGTTGCTGAAGGCGAGGCACGGCAGCAGCACGTTGACCGACACCTTGAGCAGGCTGTCGTCGGCTGCCTTGGTCAGCCAATTCATCCGCCGCAACTGGAAGCCCAGCAGCGCGATCAGAAAAACCGGCAACACCGCCGAAAGCACCTTGAGAAACTCAGCCATGATTCATCGCTTGGCCAAGCTAGGCGAGGATGGTCTGCGCGAGGGTCTCGAACTCGATGCGCTGGACGTGCTGCAACAGCCCGATCTCGGACGGGTTGCCGTAGCGCACCGCCGCCTCGACGGCATCCACAAAGGCGAACGGATCCCAGTGACCGCCCGGGGCCAGGCGCTTGGCCAAGGCCTCGTCGCCGGCAGCATCCAGATATTCGGTCGCATCGCTGGCCAGGGCGGGGAAACAGGGGTGATCGCCCACGCGGCGGAACCAGTATTTTGCGTTCGGGTAATCCGGCTCGCGACGGTGCATGATGCCGTGCAAAAAATTGCCGTCCGCCGAGTCGATGCCCTGCGACACGGTGTGCGACTCGTCGAGCCGGTCGTGCCACAGCAGCGCCGCCGCCTTGGCCAAGCCGGTCGTCTCGCCGCTCAAGCCAAGCGCGGTCACCGCTTGGCCAATCGCCGCGCCCGGCTGCGCGGTCGGGCGCATTTCCGGGCCAAGCCCGGGCAGGTCGCCGGTGTCGATCGCCTGCATGAACGCCGTGAAGGGCGGGTTACTTGGCCGGCTCATTTTTTGGTTTCGCCGGCTCGGCATTTTCCGTGGCGACTTCGTTCGGGGTGAAAAGTTTGCCGATCTCCTCCACCGCCTTGTACGCGCCGATGAATATCATGCAGGAGGTAGCCAGCACCAAAAAGCCCTTCCAAACCAAGCCCGGATGCAGTCGCCGATCCACGCGGGTCAGCAATAAATAAATGGATGCCAACGCCAAAAACGGCAGCAACGCTCCCTGCGCAAACGCCCCCATGAACACCAGCGTGACCGGTTTGCCGAACAGGGCGAAAATCACAAACGACAGCAACAGCAACACCACGCAGCCGACTTTGACCATCGCGTGGCGCTCGTCGTCGGATGCGTACTGCCGGATGCCGAAGACCGGCACGGCATCGGCAAAAAGCCGGGCGTTGGCCGCCGTGGCGCCGAACACGGTTGAAAACAAAACGCAGAAGCAACCGACTTTGAACAACGCCGCGCCGGTAGGCCCGAAGGCGCTCTCGTACATTTTCGACAGCGTGTCAACCATGCCTTCGTCGCTGACCTCGAGCCCCGCGCTGTGCAGCGTCGCCGCTCCGAGCAGGTAAAAAGCAACCGTCGCGCTCGTGTAAATGGCGCACGACACCCACGCGTCCCATCGCATCACGTTGAGCCAGCCCAGCGCGCGGTCGAACCAGCCGTCGGTGTTGTCGTTTTTGCCGGTGAACCGTGCGTAGCCTTTCTCAAGGCACCAGTACGGATAATAAATCAGCTCCGACGTGCCGACGCCGATGATGGCGAACGCGCCGAACGCCGTCGAAAAATCGTCCGGCAACGAAAACTTCAGCCCGCTGACGATGTCGCTGCCCTTGATGGCAAACTCCGTGAACTGCAGTGACCCCAGCGCCACACCGGTAAAGAGCGTGAACAGCACCACCATTCCGATACACACTCCCTCGACCAGCCGGTAACGCCCCGAGAGCAGCAGCGCGATGCAGCCCAGCGCCACCCCGGCGATCAGCACGAGATGCCAGCCGGAGTCGGCACTCACAATCAGGCTGGCGATGCCCCCCATCATCCCGGCAATTTGCATCGTCGAGCCGATGTACATGACCACCCAAAACCAAACCATCCACGAGACGCGCAGCCTCGGCCCCGGCACGCTGTCCATCGCCTCGAGCGTTGTCTTGCCGTGGGTCACCGTGTAGCGGCCCAACTCGATCTGGACAAACACCTTGATCAAACAGCCGAGGATGATGAACCACAGCATGCTAAAACCGACCTCGGAAGCCAGCGCCGGCGTGGCGATCAATTCGCCGGAACCGACGATCGTGGCGGTGATGATCAGCCCCGGGCCAAGGTGCCGAATAATGCCTTTGAGCGTGGTGGGTGCGGGCTTGGTTTCCATGGCCAGAAGTTGCGCTTGGCCAAGCGGCTAGTCGAGCTTGGCCGGTTTCAAAACGATTTTTCGGAAAGCCACCGGGCCGTGGTCTCCCTGCAGCATCAGCGGGCCGGTTGGCTTTTCGTCGGCAAACGCCGCCGCCCGAGTCGGGCCGGTCACCTCGACGTTGTGGTGGATCAACTGCCCGTTGTGGATCACTTTGACGAACCGGGCGTTCTCGGTTTTTTTGCCGCTCTTGTCGAAGCGCGGCGCGCGGAACGTGACGATGAACTTTTGCCACTCGCCCGGCGGCTTGCTGGCGTTGATGATCGGCGCGGCACCCCCGAAGCCGTTGCCGTTGGCCCAGCGCTGGTAGATGCCGCCGTTGTCGCCGTGGGTCAGCCCGGTCTTTCCGTGGCTGTCGAGGATCTGAATCTCGTATCTGCCCTGAAAATAAATCCCGGAGTTCGAGCCTTGCGGCACCATGAACTCGATGGCCACCATCACGTCGCCGTGTTCGTGTTTGCTGAACAGATTGCCGGTACGGCCCTTGTCGCCGTTGACGAGCACGCCTTTGCCCTCGGCCAGCGCGAACGCCTTCGGGTTGTCCGGTGACGGCGCGGCGGCGCGTGCCAGCTTCCAGTCGCCCAGCGGCTCGCGCCAACCGGCGAGCGACTTGCCGTTGCTGACGGTGATGCTCGTCTTGGCCGGAGGCGGCGGCGGGGCCAATTGTGCCCGCGCTTGGCCAAGCGTGAGCACGCCGCCCAAAAGCAGCAAGCCGCCCTTGGCCAAGCGCGACGATTCACCTGTGATGTCTAAAAAACTCATGCGGCTTCGGGGCGGGATAGTATCGGGACGGCCGCTTGGCCGCAAAGTTATTCCCCGGCCAAGCGTTGCGGCGGGTCTTTTGGCATCACTGTTGCTTTTGTTTTTTTGAAAATTTGGCTTGCAAAGGCGGTGTCAAAAAATAGCCTCTGCTCCTGCCCCGTCCAGTGACGGGCAATTCAATTAGTCTATATGATAAACCACAGCATCGGGGGCACGCTTTGAGTCGCCCCAAAGGCGGAAGGCGCCCCTACCGGGCACCACGGACGCGAGTAAACGGCAGGATTCGAGCCCGGGAGGTTCGGCTCCTGATGGATGATGGACAACAACTGGGGGTGTTTTCCATTCAGGACGCCATGCGGAAGGCCAAGGAAATGCGGCTGGACTTGGTGGAGATTTCACCCAACGCCAGCCCGCCCGTTTGCCGGATAACGGACTACGGGAAATATTCCTACGAGCAGAAGAAACTTCGCAAAGAGCAGAAAAAAGCCACCGTCACGGTCAAGATCAAGGAGATCCAGCTGCGCCCGAACATCGATCCGCACGATTTCACCTTCAAGCTGAACCACGCGATCGACTTCCTCTGCGAAGGCATGAAGGTCAAGGTGATCCTGCGTTTCCGCGGCAAGGAACTTCGCACGAAACACATCGGCGTGCAGACCATCGAGGCGTTCATCGAGAAGATCAAGCCGTGGGGAAGTTGTGACACCAAGCCGCGCGAAGCCGGCCGAAGCGTCATCGTCCTCATCAACCCGCAGCCCAAGGACCAGCGGGCGCCTCACCCGAATCCCGAGGAGCGCGCCGTGGAGGTGGACTACGACGAACTCCGGCATGTCGAGGGCGCGGACATCAAAAAGCCCAACAACAGTTTTCGCAACCAGGCGATCGACAGCATCAAGCTCCCGGCGAAAACCTAACCCGGCAACACGCCGCGTTTCTCGAGCATCTCCGCCATCACGCGGTCCATCATCAACTCCGCCAACGGCTGGGTGGCGTCGTCGAGATTGCCGTTGGCTTCCTTCAGCTCGGCAGCCGTCACCGCTTCGTCCCGCCCCCGCTTGGCCAACAGCGACTCCACCACAGCCAGCGCCGACTCGATCGCCCCGCGCTGATCGTCCGCCAACTCGCCGCCGAGCGACTCCAGCCCCTTGCGCGTGGCGGCCGCCGTCTGCTCGGCGCGCAGCTTGGCCTCGATCCCGCGCCGTTCCTCGATGTCGTCGAACGCGTGCTCGACGGATTCCTCGATCATCTGCTGCACTTCGGCGTCATCGACCTCCACGGCGGAAGCCATCTCGACGAGCTTCTCATTGCCGGTTTTGATGTCTCGCGCGAGCACATGCAAAATGCCGTCGGCGTCGATCTCGAACTGCACGCCCACCTTGGCCACGCCCTTGGGCTGCGGCTCGAACTCGAGCGTGAACCGCCCCAGGCTCCAGTTGTCCGCCGCCTTTTCACGCTCACCCTGCAGCACGTGGATGAGCACCTCCTTTTGGTAGTCGGCCACCGTCGTGAACGCCTCGCCGCGCTTCACTGGGATCGTCGTGTTGCGTGGGATGATCACGTTCATCAACCCGCCGAACGTCTCGATGCCCAGCGAGAGCGGCGTCACGTCGAGCAACAGCATGCCGCTGAAGTCGCCGGACAAAATCCCCGCCTGAATCGCCGCGCCCAGCGCGATCGCCTCGTCCGGATTCTGCGACGTGTTCAACTCCGGCCCACTGCCGCCGCACCCGAACACTCCCGAGGCAAACTCACGCACGAGCGGCATCCGCGTCTGTCCGCCGACGAGAATCACCTGGTCGAGATCGCCACTGGCCAGGCCGGCGTCGGCGAGCGCCTTGAGGCAATACTCGCGCGTGCGCGCCACGACCGGCTTGGCCAAGCGCTCGAGCTGTTCGCGCGTCAGTGTGTATTCAAAACTAAACTCCGGCGCCAAAAACGGCAGCGCGATGGCAACCTCGTTTTCCGTGGACAACCGCGCCTTGGCCTCCTCCACCGCCTCGGCCAAGCGCGCCCAAATCGCCGGGTCGGTGGCGGCGCTTGGTCCGCCCGCTTGGCCAATCTGCTCCGCCAAATGCTCGATCAGCACGCGGTCGATGTCGTCGCCGCCCAGCCGCGTGTTGCCGCAGGTGGCCAGCACTTGAAACACGCCCTCGTTCAACTCGAGAATCGAGAGGTCGAACGTCCCGCCGCCGAAATCGTACACGGCTACTTTCGATTTTTCCTTCAGCGAACCCAGCCCGTAGGCCAGCGCGGCGGCGGTCGGCTCGTTGATGATGCGCTCGACCCGCAGCCCGGCCAGCTCGCCGGCATTGCGCGTGGCGTTGCGCTGGGCGTCGTTGAAATAGGCCGGCACCGTGATCACCGCCGCCTCGGGCCGGTCAATCATCCCCTCGGCAGCAATCGTCCGGAGCGCCTTGAGGATCTCTGCGGACAACTCCTCCGGCGACCAGTCGCGACCGTGCAGCGGCACCGCCACCGGCCCGCTGCCCTCGGCGCGAATGGCGTACGCCGACGCGGCGGCGGTTGAATCCACCTCGTCGCCCCGGCGTCCCATAAACCGCTTGATGGACGTGACCGTCGTCTCCGGGTGCGCCACCCGCCCGCGCTTGGCCTCCCAGCCGACCACCGGTTCGCCGGCCGCCGAGACGCGCACCACCGACGGCGTCAGCCGCCGCCCCTGGCCGTCCGCCAGCACCAGCGGAATGCCGGACTCCACAATCGCCACCAGCGAGTTGGTCGTGCCAAGGTCAATGCCAATAATCTTACCCACCGCCCAAAACCTGCCATGCCGCCACCGCCTCGGCACGCCAATTCACCCGCCGCCGCTCCGGCGTTGGCTTGCGCTTGGCCAAGCGTTAACGTTGCTGCCGATGCGTTGGGGTTGTCATTTGGGTTTTGTGCTGCTGCTGACTGGGTGTGCCAGTTACGAGAGCCAGACCAGGTCGTTTCGCGGAGCGTGGAACAGCGGCAGCACCGGCCAAGCCGCGCAGATCGCCAGCCGGGAGGCCGGCAAACACAGCGACTCGCGGGATGCCGTGGTGTGGTTTCTGGAGCAGGGCGCGGCGCTCCGGGCCGCCGGCCAGTTCGCGGCCAGCAACCACGCGTTCGAGCAGGCGGAAAAGCGGATCGCGTTTTACGACCGGCAGGCCAAGTTGCGGCTATCGAGAGAGGCCACCGGACTGCTGACCAACCTGGCCGCATTGCCGTACGAGGGGCGCGGCTACGATCGGGTGATGCTCAACACGTACCAAGCGCTGAATTATTTGCAGCTTGGCCAAGCGGAGACCGCGCTCGTCGAGCTGCGCCAGGCGCACGCCGAGCAGGATGCCGAAGTCATCCGCAACGCCCGCCGCATCGTCGCCGCCCGCAAGTCCGCCGGGGAATTCGAGCGGGCCATCCGCGGCGCGAAGCTCGACGAGCTTCAGCCGGACATCGCGCTGGACTACGGCGCGTTCGTCAACCCGTTCACCGACTTTCTGCACGCGCTCTGCCTGTGGAGCCTTGCGGCCGACGGCCGGGAGAATGCGCTCGTCTCGCTCCGGCGCATTCACTCGACGCTGGGCGGGCCGGGGTTTCTCGCCGACGAGATCGGGATGGTCGACCGCATCCTCGGCGGCGCGAAGCATCCCGACCTGACATACGTCATCTTCGAGACCGGCGTGGCGCCGATCCGCCGCGAGGTTCGGCTCGACGTGCCGTTGTACGACAAAAACGTACCGTACGTCGCGGCGGCGTTCCCCCGGCTCGAGCGCCGGGGTCGCTCCACTCACGCGCACGTTGCCATCGGCGGGACCAAGCGCGAGGCCACGCTTATCTGCGACATGGACGCCGTGGTCGCCCGTGACTTTCGCACCGAGCTGCCGGCGGTGATTTTCCGCACGCTGGCCGCCTCCGCCGCCAAGGCGGCCGTGGCAAAAAAAGCCCGGGAGGCAGCCGGCGATCTCGGTGCCATCGCCGGTTTTTTGTACCAAGCCGCTGGCGCGCAGGCCGATCTCCGCACGTGGACCACGCTGCCAAAGGAGTTCCGTGTTTGCCGTGTCGAGACGCCGGGCGACCGCAAGCTGGGGCTGCTCGTTGGCCCGCAAAAAAGCGAGGTCACGGTGAATACCGGCCGCGTGAACGTGGTCTGTGTCAAGAGCTTCGCGCCGGGAGCGCCCTTGAAGATTCAGCAATTTCGGCTAAAATAAACCGCAGACATGAAACCGCTTGTCAAACTCATCACCGCCGCCGTGCTGCCAGCGCTCGCGCTGGGCTGTGCCACGGCCAAGTACGTCGATCACAATGGACGCGACAGCATCGTCAACGTGGGCCAAATCAACACGCAGGACTGGATTCGCGTGGCCGACGAGCTGACGCAGTCGTTGCTGCTCTCCGGCGCGATTCAGTCAGTCGCCGGCAAGCCCAAGGTGCTGATGATCGGCCGCATCAAAAACAACACTACGCAGCACATCGACACCGACAGTTTGATGAAAAAAATCCGCGTGGCCCTGAACAAGGGAGGCCGCGCACTGACGACCACGGCCGTCGGCCTCGACGGCCCGGAGGACGAGTCGTCCAAGGCGGTGCGCGAGCTGCGGGCCGACGACGAGTTCAACCAGGCGACCATCCCCGGCAAGGGCAATCTCGTCTCGCCCGACTACAGCCTGTCCGGCAAGATCATCCAAAACAACGCCCGCGCCAGGCGTGGTTTGCTTCCAACAATCAGGCAGTCCGAGTTTGCCTTCCAACTTTCGCTAACCGACCTCAAGACCGGCCTGGCCGTCTGGGAGGAGGAAAAGCTCATCGTCAAGCAGGGCTCCCGCGCCGCTGTCGGCTGGTAGGCCAGGCGCTTGGCCAAGCGCAAAAAACTTTCCGAAACCCCAGCTCGCGGTGATACTCCGCGTGCCTTCGGGGCATCATTATGGATTGGCATTTCCGTTCACGCTCACACCACTGCGACGACTGCGAAGCCGCGTTCGAGGACAAACAACCGTACCGCACGATTCTCTTTCGCGGCATGGACAGCCTCGAGCGCCGGGACATCTGCCCTGGTTGCTGGGAGCAAAAACACAAGACTGAGCCCGGCGCGATGGGCGGCTATATCTCCCATTGGCAGGGCGTTTACGAGGTGCCGCCTCCGCCTCCGCCCGAGGCCATTCAAAAGGACAACGCCGAGACGCTGCTCAAAAAGCTGATCAAGCAAAACGACCCCGGGCACACGGAGGCCTGTTTCATTCTCGCCGTGATGCTCGAGCGCAAGCGCGTCATCAAAAACAAGGATCAGGTTCGCAACGAGGACGGCGGCCGCATGTTGATCTACGAGCATGCCAAGTCCGGCGACGTCTTCACCATCCTCGATCCCGCGCTGAAGCTGGCCGAGCTTGGCGACGTGCAGGCCAAGGTCGCCGAGCTGCTCGAGTACGGTCTCAACCCGCCCGCAACTGACGAAGCCACCGGGGAACCCGAACCGGTCGCCGCGGCCGTGGACGAATCGTGAACCCAAAGCGTGGCTGACTTGCAGGCAATACAGCAGACGCTCGGTCACGAGTTTCGTGACATGAGCCTGTTGCAGCTTGCCATCACGCATCCCTCGGCGTCCGGCAACCAATCGAAGCCGTCCGATGACAACCAGCGGATGGAATTTCTCGGCGACGCCATTTTGCAGGCGGTGATCTCCGAGGCGCTTTACCGGCTTCATCCCGAAAAGGACGAAGGCCACCTGACCAAGGCCCGCGCCGGGTTGGTCAACGGCACGTCGCTGGCGGCCAAGGCCGATGCGCTTGGCCTCGGGCAGTACCTCGTCCTGGGCCGGGGCCAGCAATCCGACTTTGACCGGGGGAAGGACTCCGCGCTGGAGGATGTCTTTGAAGCGCTGGTCGCCGCGCTGTATCTCGACGGCGGGCTGGACGCTGCGAGTGACTTTGTCCGGCGGATTTTTGAGGATGAACTCGCCAACCCGGACAGCATCGCCATAATCGAAAATCCCAAGGGCGAGTTGCAGGAATATTTCCAGGGCATCACCGGCGTATCGCCGACGTACGAGCTGCTCAGCACTTCCGGCCTGGCTCACGCGCGGGAGTTCGAGGTCGCCGTCCTTCAAGCAGGAAAAGAACTGGGACGCGGCACCGGCGGCAGCAAAAAGGAAGCCGAGTCGCAGGCCGCCTCGGCTGCCTTGGCCAAGCTGGCCCAGAAGTAGCCGCTGTCAGGCGATCTGGTCGAAGTCGAGCGCGATATCGACCGACGGCGCGGAGTGGGTCAGCGCGCCGACCGAGATAAAGTTCACTCCCGTCCCGGCGATTTCGCGGACCGTCTCCAGCGTCACGCCGCCGCTGGCCTCGGTCTCGGAACGGCCATCAATCAGCTCGATGGCTTCGCGGATTTGGTCGCAGCTCATGTTGTCGAGCAGGACGATGTCCGCGCCGGCTTCCGCCGCCGCCCGGGCCTGCTCGACCGTGTCTGCCTCGACCTCAATTTTCAATTCGGGCGACGCCTCGCGTGCCAGCGCCACTGCCGTGGCGATGTCGCCATCGAGTGCGGCGAGATGGTTGTCCTTGATCATCACCCGGTCGTAAAGCCCAACGCGGTGATTCGTGCCGCCGCCGCAGGCCACGGCGTATTTCTCCAGCGCACGCCAGCCGGGAGTCGTCTTTCGTGTGTCGAGAATCTCCGCCCCAGTGCCGGCGACCTGCTCGACGAACCGCGCCGTGAGTGTGGCCACGCCGGCCAGGCGCTGGACGAAATTGAGGGCGGTTCGCTCCGCCGTGAGCAATGCTCGGGTCGGCCCCTGCACGCGCAGCAACGCTTGGCCAAGCCCGCCGAGTTGGCCGTCGAAAATCTCGATGCCAAACTCGACGCGTTCATCAACCTCCTGAAACGCGGCCAGGGCGAGATCGACCCCGGCCATGACCAGCGGATCGCGGGCGACCATCACCGCCATCGCGAACGAGTCCCCGGGCACCAGAGCCAGGGTGGTCGCGTCGCCGCTGCCGATGTCCTCGGCCAGGGCGGCCTTGACCAGCGGCAGGTAATCGTCCGGCTTGAGCGCTTCCAGCATCGGCAAAAGTCTTGGCCAAGTGAGCAACGGATTGAAGCTTAAACCGTTTTTTATTCCCAAGCGGGAAGGGTTGCCTGAGAGTCCCCGCATGCCCTTGGTTCAAAAAACTATCGCCCGACTGGCACTTGTCTGTGGGATGTTGCCGATCGCTGCTATTGCGGCGGATCACGACTCGTCGCGGTGGGAAAAGTATATCGCCCGTTTCGAGGCCGCTGACAAAAAACAGATGCCCGAGCCGGGCGGTGTCCTGTTCATCGGCAGCTCGAGCATCCGGATGTGGAAAACAATCAAACAGGATTTCGCTGATTTTTCGGTGATCAACCGGGGCTTCGGCGGCTCGCAGATTGCCGACTCGACCCACTTCGCCGGACGCATCTTGCATCCGTACAAACCAAGGCAGATCGTCCTTTACGCTGGAGACAACGACGTCGCCGGCGGCAAGTCGCCGGAGACGGTGCTGGCTGATTTTAAGAAATTTGTGAAGGCCGTGCACACCAAGCTGCCCAAGGCGCGCATCTCGTACATCTCCATCAAGCCCAGCCTCAGTCGCTGGAAGCTCTCTGAGAAGATGGCCAAGGCCAACGCGCTTGTGCGCGGCGACTGCGCCAAGAACAAGCGGCTCGATTACATCGACATTTGGCAGCCGATGCTCGGCGGCGACGGCAAGCCCCTGCCGGATCTGTTCCTCGGCGATGGCCTACACCTCAACGCCAAGGGCTACGCGCTGTGGACTTCCCTCGTGAAGCCGCGCTTGGCCAAGCGCGAGTAGTTTTCGCCGTTTGGCAAGGCGGGACGCTCCTGCTATGTTGGCCGTGATGCCGAGTGAGCATTCGATAACCACCGACGCGATGACCCCGCTGCACGACGCGCAAAGCACGCGGGACACCCGAGAGCTGCCGATTGACAAGGTCGGCGTGCGCGGCCTGCGCTTCCCGATCCAGGTGCGGGACCGCGCCCACGTGGTGCAGAACACCATCGCCACGGTCGGCTTGTTCGTGGATTTGCCGATGGAGTTCAAGGGCACGCACATGAGCCGGTTCATCGAGGTGCTGCACTCGCACGGCGGGATGATCCACGTCGAGAACATCCCCGACCTGCTCGCCCGGATGCAGGAGCGGCTCAAGGCCAACACCTCACACCTTGAGATGGAGTTCCCGTACTTCATCACCAAGAAGGCCCCGGCCACCGGGCGCGAGGGGCTGATGGACTACACCGTGCGATTCGAGGCCAACGCCACAGGCAGCGACATCGATTTTGTGATGACCGTGCGCGTGGCGGTGACGACGCTCTGCCCCTGCTCGAAGGCGATCAGCCAGTACGGCGCGCATAACCAGCGCGGCGAAGTCACGGTGGCAATTCGCTCGTCAGAGACGGTGTGGATCGAGGATTTGATCGCGCTTATTGAGCAGTCGGCCAGCAGCGAACTGTACTCGCTGCTCAAGCGTCCCGACGAAAAGGCGGTGACCGAGCGGGCGTACGAAAACCCGGTATTTGTCGAGGATCTCGTCCGCAACGTGGTGCTCCGGCTCAAGGCGCACGAGCACGTCACGTGGTACAAGGTCGAGGCCGAGAACTTCGAGAGCATCCACAACCACAACGCCTACGCCAGCATCGAGAAGGGCTGAGATGCTGAAACGGTTTTTCATTGTGCTGGCCATCGGCTTGGCCGCCCCTCATTTGTCGGCACAGGTCAACGTCCAGCTTGAGGCGCTCAAGCGGCTCAAAGACATCGACATCGACGCCAACCCGGCGATCAAAAAAGTGGTGCTCGACCTCCTCGAGGCGTCGCGTGGCCAGGCGGCGTTCGTCGAGATCGTCCGCGATTTCAAGCTGCGCGGCCACGAGGCGGAGCTGCTCCGGTACGCGCAGGCGCATCCCAACGACTCGACCGGCGTCGAGGCGATCCGCCTGTTGCTGAACGACGCCGGATTGAAGCTGATCCGCGCCGCCATCGACGGGGAGCATGCCGCCGACACCGTCGCCGCGCTGGCCAACGCGCAGGCACCCGAGGCCGGGCCGGTGTTGCTGCGCCTGGCCAGGGACGCCAAAAAGCCGCTGGCTCTGCGCACGATCGCCGTCAACGGGCTGGCCAAGGCCAAGACCGGCGCAAAGGAACTTTTGACCGAGGCCAAGGCTGGGCGACTCCCGGCCGATCTCAACTTCGCCGCCGGCAACGCACTGCGCGGCGTCCGCTGGAAAAACCTGCGCGCACAGGCGGCCAAGCTCTTCCCGCCGCCGCAGGGGGTTGGCCAGGCGCTGCCCCCCTTGGCCAAGCTCGTCGCGATGAAGGGCGACACCGCCAACGGCGAAAAGATTTTTTTTCGTCCGCAAAGCACCTGCGCCACCTGCCACCAGGTCAACGGCAGGGGCATCGACTTCGGCCCAAAACTTTCCGGCATCGGCACCAAGCTCGGCCGCGAGGCGTTGCTGCTCTCCATCCTCGACCCCAGCGCCGGCATCCCGTTCGGCTACGAGGCGTGGCTGTTGAAAACGAAAAACGGCGCCGAGGCGCTGGGCATCATCACCAGCCAGACCGACGACGAGTTGACGCTCAAGTTGCCCGGCGGAATTTCCATCGCCTACAAAACGGCGGACATCGCCAAGCGCACGCAGTTGCTGATCAGCATCATGCCGCCGGGCCTGCAGGCGACGATGACGCCGCAGGAATTGGTGGACATGATCACCTACCTGCACAGCCTCAAGCAAGCCAAGCCGTAGTCGGCGTCTTTACAAACAGTCGGCGCTTGGCCAAGCTCCCCGCATGAAAACCATTCGCCTGGCCCTGGCCGCATTGGCCACTTTTTTTGTCGCTGACATGGCTCACTCCGCCCCGCTCACTTTCAAGGCCCGCTCGCAGTCGCTCTCGGCGACCGGCGGCGGCAAATACAAACCGGTCGAGACTGAGGTCACTTGGGAGGCCTCCAAGACGGCCGTGGTGATCGTGGACATGTGGGACGATCACTGGTGCCCGAACGCCGCCAAGCGCGTCGCCGAAATGGCCAAGCCGATGAACGAACTGCTCCGCTTGGCCCGCGAGAAGGGCCTGCTCATCATCCACGCGCCCAGCTCGACGGTTGATTTTTACAGGGACACACCGGCGCGCAAACGGGCCAAGGACGCCCCGACCGCCAAGCCGCCGGTGTCGCTCTCGAAGGACGTCCGCTGGGGCACCAACTGGTGCTGGCCAAACAAGTCCCGCGAGCCGGATCTGCCGATCGACGACACCGACATGGGTTGCGACTGCGAAGAGGAGTACCCGATCCGCGAGGCGTGGACGCGGCAGATCGACCTCATCGAGATCGACGCCGAGCGTGACGCCATCACCGACAACGGGCAGGAGGCGTACAACCTGCTCGCGCAGCACAGCATCGACAACGTCATCCTCATGGGCGTGCACCTCAACATGTGCGTGCTCGGCCGCCCGGTCGGTATCCGCCAAATGGTCACCGTCGGCAAAAACGTCGTCCTCATGCGCGACATGACCGACACGATGTACAACCCGAAAAAGCGACCGTTCGTCAGCCACTTCGCCGGTACCGACCTGGTCGTGCAACACGTCGAGAAATTCTGGTGCCCCTCCATCATCAGCACCGCACTCACTGGCAAGGCCCCGTTCCGTTTCAAGAACGACCCGCGCAAGTAACCGGTTGCGGCTTGAAACTCAGGACTTGAAATCAAGCCGGGATTCGTTACGTTCGCGCCCCGTTTATCGCAAAAACGGAACCCCAATCATGCCTTTAGGAAATGATCTTCGCAGAGGAATGGCCGTCAAGCATAAAGGCGAGGTGGCCGTCGTGCTGGAGTGCCAGCACCGCACTCCCCCAAAGACGCGTGCGTTTGTGCAGGCCACGCTGCGCAGCATTCGGACGGGTAAATCGTTCGACACTCGATTCAGTTCCACAGAGAAAGTCGACGTGATTCCGCTCAACCGCCGCAAGATGGAGTACAGCTATCGCGCCGGCGACGACTTCGTTTTCACCGATCCGGAAACGTACGAACCTGAGACAATAACGCCGGAGCTGGTCGGCGACGCGGTGGATTACATGGTCGAGAACTGCGTGGTCGAGATCACGTTCATCGAGGGCAACCCGGCCGTGCTGGAACTGCCGTCGAGCGTGGTGCTCACCGTGACCGATGCCCCGGAAGGGGTGAAAGGCGACTCCACAACGAACGTGATGAAAACCGTCACCCTCGAGACCGGAAAGAAAATTCAGGCGCCACTCTTCATCAAGAACGGCGAGCGGCTTAAAATAGACACGCGTGAAGGAAAATACATGGAGCGCGTGAATAAATAGTCCGCCGCTAAACGATATTATTTTGTAAGCGCCCCGCTTGGCCAAGCGGGGCATTTTTTTCAAAACTCAGGCTCGAGCCTTGGCCGGAATTTATATTTTTTGGCCAGGGCCTGCACGCTGCGGAGCGATTTCATGCCACCGGTGCAGGACGGCTCGGAGAAACAGGCGGCGGCGGCGCAGACCGCTGTCTCGAGGCACTTGGCCAGATCCCATTCCTCGTGCAGGCCAAGCAGCATGCCGGTGCAGAAGGCATCCCCCGCCCCGGCCGCGCCGACGATATCCCTTGCCGGGATTCGCAGTGAGGATTGCAGCACGTCCTCCCCCTTTCGCGTGCGCACGAATCCGCCCTCGGGAAAGTGGATCACCACCAGTTCGCCGACGCCCATCTGCAACAACGCGCCGGAGGCATGCCGCAGCGCCACGGTGTCCAGTTTGCCGTCGTCCTGCCGAATCTTAAAACCGGTCGTCTTGCCGGCCTCGATTTCGTTCAGGATGCAGTAGTCGGTGTACTGCAGCGCGGGCGTGACAATCTTGGCGAAGCGGTCGCTGTCCTCGCTCACGGCGTCGATGCTCGTCCGCAGCCCGGCCGCCTGCGCGGCCGCGAGAAGCTTGGCCGCCTTGGTGCCGTGATTTTTGTCGGCGCTATCCATCTCGTCGAGCAGGAGCAAGTAGCCCAAGTGAAAAAAACGGGCCTTGGTTTTTTTGAAGTCGATATCGGTGCCGCCCCAGAGCGCGTTGGCGCCGCGGTTGTGAAAAAACGTCCGGTTGCCGCCCTTGGTCTCGGTCATAACATCGGTGTAGGAGGTCGGGGCATCGGCGGTGGCCTTGAGGAGCTTGGTGTCGATCTTGTGGCTGGCGCAGTCCGCAAGGATCAGGTCGCCGAAAGCGTCTTTGCCGACCAGGCCGGCGGCGGCGAGCGGGATGTTAGCGCCGAGCTTGGCCAGGTTGATGAGCAGGTTGTACGGCGAACCGCCGGTGCCGGTGACCGTGGCCCCGGTGATGTTGGCCAATTGCTCTCGCTGGGGGTAAACATCGATCATCTTCACCTGATCGATGATCCAGTTTCCACCAGCCAGAATCCCGGATCGCTTGGGAGCTTTTTTTGCAGCGGACATTGGAAACGCGAACTCTGCCAATAGCACCGCCCGAAGGCGAGTCTGGAATTGCGGTTAAATCAGCTCCAGAATGGAAGCATCGACCTTGATCGCGGCGGCTTGGCCAATGAAATCAAGTCGCAGCAGCACGGTGGTCATCCCGAACCGATCCTCCACCCAGCCCTCCTGACCCTGCAGCGAGCCGGACTTGATCATTACGCGGTTTCCCTTCCCGATCATTGGCTCGACTCGGATATCCACATTTTGCTCGAGCGCAAATAGGATGTCGCTCAGCTGCTCCTTAAACTCCTCCTGGTCATGGACTTCGAGCATATTGGCGACGTAGTTACTCTGGATCGCCACTTCTCTTGTTTCTCGGTTTAGCTGGAGAAAAACGTAGCCGGGGAAAAGCGGCTTTTGGAACGTAACCACCTTGCCGCGATATTTCTTGGTGCTGCTGTAAGTCGGGAGGGTGGTGGAGAAGTTGTAGATTTTGCCGTGCTCAACGAGCTTTTTTTCGCAGCGCGGCCGCACGTGGGCCACGTACCAGTCCAACTCCGCGTCCTGCGGTGCCTGAGCGTCATCCGTGACCTCCGTGAGTTGCTCCATCTCGGCGCGGACTTTATCGAAACTACCCGGCCAAAACAACGGCGTAATTGCGCTTGCCCCGGCGCAACAGAAGGTATTTGCCAAACAACAAGTCGCCGGTCTTCAGCTTGTGCTGGTCGTCGTCGATTCGACTGCTGTTCACGTACACACCGCCGCCCTTGATGTCCTTGCGCGACTGGCCACGCGACTGGGCCAAGCCGGCCTCGTGCAGCAGCTCCGGCAGCCAAAGCCCCTCGCCGGCGAAACGATCCAACGCCACCTCGTGCGTCGGCACCTCACCGGCAATCTCCCGGAACGTCGCCTCGGTGATCCCGTCCAGCGCACCGCCGAACAGAATCTCGCTGGCGCGGATGGCCTCGCTGGCGGCCTCTTCGCCGTGGACAAGCACGGTGGCCTCCCTGGCCAAGGCCTTGTGCGCGACGCGAGCATGCGGCTGCTCCGCGTGCTGCCTGGCCAAGGCCTCGATCTCGTCGCGATGGAGGAAGGTGAAAAAATTCAGGTACCGAACCACGTCACGATCATCGACGCGCACCCAGTATTGGTAAAACTGGTAGATGCTCGTGCGGGCCACATCCAGCCACACGGCGCCGGCCTCCGTCTTGCCAAACTTGGTGCCGTCCGAATTGGTAATCAGCGGCATGGTCAAGCCGTAGGCCTGACGGTTCTGCCGGCGGTGGATGAGGTCGATGCCGGCGGTGATGTTCCCCCACTGGTCGCTGCCGCCGATCTGCAGTTCGCACTCGTTCTGCTTGTATAGGTGATCGAAGTCGAGCGCCTGCAGGATCATGTAGCTGAACTCGGTGAAGCTGATGCCGACGTCGCGATTCTCCATCCGCGCGCGCACGCTCTCCTTGGCCACCATGGCGTTGACCTTGAAATGCTTGCCGACGTCGCGCAGCACGTCGAGGAACGAGAGCGGCGCGGTCCAGTCGGCGTTATCAACGAGCAACGCCGCGTTGGTCTCGCTGTCAAAATCCAGAAAACTGGCCAACTGTTTCTTGACCCCTTTAATGTTGGCATTGAGCTGCTCGTGGGTGAGCAACTGGCGCTCGGCGCTCTTGCCACTGGGGTCACCGATCGAGCCGGTCGCGCCGCCGGCGACGACGATCGGCTTGTGGCCGAACTGCTGGAAGCGGCGCAGCGCCAGCAACGGCACAAGGCTGCCGACGTGTAGACTGTCGGCCGTGGGGTCGAACCCGCAGTACAGCGTCACGGCCCCTTTGGCCAGGCGCTGTGCAAGCCCCTCCTGATCCGTGCAGTCGGAGATCAGTCCGCGCCATTCCAGTTCCTCGATGATACCCATAAAACGGCGCGTGTTATGGCCGCTTGGCCATTGAAAGTCGAGAGCCAGCCGCTTGGCCAAGCGCTTAGCCGACAAAAAACCGGGCAGGAAAACCTGCCCGGTTACAAAACAATTTGAAGCGCCGGCTTACTCGCCCGGCTTGGCTTCGTCGCCCTTGGCTTCCGCTTCGACGGGAGCTTCCTCTGCGGTTTCAGCGGGAGCCTCCTCGCTCTCGGTCGGGGGCTCAGTCTCGCCGGGAGCCTCGGGCTCTTCAGCAACGCGGGCTTCCTCTTTTGCGGGAGCCTCCTCTTTTGCGGAAGCCTCCTCTTTTGCGGAAGCCTCCTCTTTTGCGGAAGCCTCCTCTTTTGCGGAAGCCTCCTCTTTTGCGGAAGCCTCCTCTTTTGCGGCAGCCTCC
>Ga0208879_1001245_pt1 | contig 24334 bp, 15 predicted proteins | sample Knorr_S15_td_Bot_FD_185605 | JGI IMG/M metagenome (GOLD analysis project Ga0208879, IMG submission 185605) | Marine microbial communities from Southern Atlantic Ocean transect - Knorr_S15_td_Bottom_ad_5009_LV_A (SPAdes) (version 2) | ecosystem: Environmental > Aquatic > Marine > Oceanic | place...
AAACATGATGGTGAAGGTACTTTTACTCAGGGGCAAGAAAGCAAAACGCTCTTAGGGTTAGTAACCATGGCACCACAAGTATTTGCTCGCCGATTTATGGTTGCGACCAACATGGGCGAGATACATGTCTATGATGTGGACCCGAATGTTCCCAATCCCCATGGTCCGCTGTCCATCATGGCATCCATTCCGGGCGCCTACTCGGATCCTATTCGCGAATATAGCTTGGCTGGCGAAGGCGTTTTGTTTATGGCCGGTCGGCGTTTGGTTAAGTATCAAGTGCAAGCACAACTTGGACAGTTGCGAGAAGATTGGATCGATGAAAACGGCGATGTCTATGTTGGTCCAATTCAACGATTTGGCGCCATTGTTGTTCATGTTCGCCAGCGGCAAGGAACTAATGCTATCACGGTTGCTGGGCAATTGGTCGACTCGCGGCGTCCCTCCTGGGAAACAGATATTGGTTCAGGCGGAAGCGTTATGTTACTTCCGAGCGAACAGGGTTTAGCCGCAGTGACTGCACAAGGCGGCGTATTTGCTGTCAGTACTACTGACGTCCCACAGGAAGTTTATAGTCAAGGCGATGTTGTTGCTAGTAAATTTGGGTATTCCCATGCGATCCAGGTACAGGATCAGGTCGTTTTGCAGAGTTTAGTAGGTAGCGACGAATTGCTAGTATTTGCTGAGTTGGCAATTGGCAGTCAAGCCACGTCGGTAAAATTGCAGGGGCTAACATCCGCCCCTAGCGGAGTGGCAACGGCATTTAGTGGTCAAGTTTTACTGCCGCTACAGGATGGTAAGTTGGCAATGTTTCAAGTGCCACAGGGGACACAGGATGTGGTAGCTTTTCAGCCCACGTTGTCAGCTGGGCAGCAAGTTGCGTGGTCTAGCCCGGCACTACCGAGTGACGATAGTGACTCATTTGTGATTTTACGAGACCGTAAGAACTTGATGCGGATTGCTTTGCGACAGGATCCAGTGGTTCATCTCTCCAAACGTGCTAGCACTGAATTTGACGAGCCAGTCTATGAAACAATCGCTGCGCTGAATCGTACAGTGTTTGTTGTGCGGCGCGCTAAAAACAATGATCAGGTTGTTGGGTTGGGGTATCAGTCTCTGGAAGAGTTGACGAGTTACAACGTACAAGGCCGTGTTGTCTGGGGGCCTTATCGAGTTGGCTCACAGGTGCTGCTGTATACTTCGTTGAATCAACTATATTGTTTTGACCAAAATCAACGATGTCGTTGGACGACCGAACAGCACAACATCAAGCTATTGGCAACAGGGTTTGTCAATGATGATGAATTAATCTTAACTGGAGGGGATGGTCAGATTTGGCGTATTCAATCGGTTGATGGTACGACGATTAGCATCACGGATTTAGAACATAAAATAACCCGCATTCCGGTCATGTACGATCGCCAATTGTGGGTGCCACTTGATAACGGTGAAATACGAGTAATACCGCTTGGCTGAGATGAGTGGCTGGTCCAAGACAAATGATGAGTGATTTGGCGCAGAAAGAATGATGAATTGAGTTATTGTAGAAAACCAAAAACGAGACACAAAGTCGCTGTTCCATTGCGAGTGGTGATCGCTGCGCTGTTGTGGTTCATTTTTGCGGTACCAGTGTCTGCGCAAGAGTTGCTCGTGAGTTTACTCGCGCGGGAGCCCTTCGACGAAATTACGGTCAAAGATAGAGACGACAATGTCGAGGCACTGCAACTCGAACTGCTCGATGTCCCAGGCCGAGTGACGCCAGCACTGCAGAAGACAGGCAAGATGGAGATTCGGCTCCTCGGAGCGCCCGATGATATCTACGAAGTGTTTTGGCTGGATATCGTCAAGATTCGATTGTATGAAGATATTATGCTCGACGAGTTAAATGACCTGATCACAGCGCGGAATTTTGATGATGCCTTTGATTACTTTTTGTTCTTGGATCAACGCTACCGTGGCTTGCCAGGAGTGGATATAGTCCTCAATCGCTTCCAGTTCGTCCAAGGCTCTCAGTGGTTGAGCGACGGGCGGCATCTGGAGGCTTTGTCGCTATTGGAAAAAGTGCATACTGCCGACGAGCAATACGTTCATGACAATGGACCGCAAACTGCAAAAACAAAACTCAATGAAGCTGCTGGATTAGTGTTGGACACATATATGCGTGAAGGCAAGATAATATTGGCACGAAAAATTGCCCAGCGATTAATTCGAACCCATGGAGTTTCGGCTGTTGGTCGAGCTTTGGATGTTCTAAAAGAGCTTAATAATTTGGCGATTGTAAAGCGTGATGAAGCGCGAAAGTTGTTGGACGCTGGGCAGTTGCGAGAAGCGCAGAAAGCGGTCCGTGAAATGATTGATATCTATCCTCAGGTAACAGGTGGGCGGGAGATTGCAGTGGAAGCAATCAGACGGTATCCCTTAGTAACGGTCGGTACGGTATACCCTTCCGCGGGTGATGATCGCAGTCGCATGGATAACTGGGCGGCGCGACGTACAGGTTTTTTGACGCGCCGCATGTTTATGGAGTATGAAGGTCCCGGGCCCGAGCGAGGAGAATATCAAACACCCTATGGAGAAGTTCGACAAGGTAGTGATCGACGGACATTGCGTATTCGTATTTCGCCAAAAAAACTGGTCGCCGGGCAACAGATCAACGGCTATCATTTGGCCCAGCGATTATTGAATTTGGCAGACCCAGATCACCCGATGTACAACTCCCAGTGGGCGGCGATTTTTTTGCGAGTTGAAGTGCGAGACGTGTACGATGTGATTGTTCATTTTCAGCGACCTCACGTTTTGCCCGAAGCGTTACTTCAAGTGTTCCTAGATCCCTCGCTTGATGCTGATGACCCTGAGGCTAAAGATGGTCCGTTCGTGTTGGACAATAAATCTAATAACGAAGCGAATACTGTGCGTTATACTCTGAACAGCAACAGTCCTTTTACTCCAACAATCGTCGATCCGAATTATATTCCCCCTTCGGAAATCCTCGAAAAAACATTTGAATCGCCCGGCGAAGCAATCAGAGCGCTCAAACGGGGAGATGTTGATGTGATCGATCGGATCTCGCCGGTGCAGGCATTGCGATTGCAAAATGAAATTGGCGGAACGATCAAGGTAGTTCCCTATGCTCTGCCTACTCTACATATGCTACTGCCAAATTATGATAAGCCCTACATGCAAAACGAATTATTCCGGCGAGCCATTCTTTATGGAATTATGAGGCAAAAAACACTCGACCAACTAATCCTCAAGAATCACTATGTTGCCGGATGTGAAGTTATTAGTGGTCCGTTTTCGCCGGGGATCAGTTTAGATGACCCGTTGTCCTATGCGTATAATCGTAGCGTCGTACCCCGCCCTTATTCCCCGCGACTCGCTGTCGTGTTGGCGAAGTTGGCCGAGCAGCGAATGAAAGAACTGGCGCTGCAGAAAGATGAAGAACCTGAGCCGATTCCAGAAATCGTGATCGGGCACCCGGCGGAAGATGACGCACGCGAAGCCTGTATGGCAATTGAATATCAGCTGGAGCAGTTAGAGATATTTCAAATAAAATTAATTGAATTTGAAGCTGGGAAATCGGTTGATGAAACAGGTGAGTGCCACTTGGTATACACCAAATTGGCGATGTGGGAGCCACTCGTGGATACGACTCGACTATTGTCACCGAACGGACTGGTTCATATTCAAGACGACCATGTCAATCGCTCCGTGCAATGGTTAGAGCGTTCTATTCGCTGGCAGGAAGTTCGTGAGCGAGTGCGACAAGTGCATCGAATTGTACACGAGAAAGTTGCCATCATTCCGTTGTGGCAACTACGAGAGTATTTTGCCCATCGCGAAGGTATCACTCTCGGGGCCGAGTCTCCAGTGGCGCTATACCATGGTATCCAGCGTTGGCAGTTGGTTCCCGATTTTGGCGAGGAGCAATAGAGCAAACTAATGAATACGTTCCTCATCAATTTTAGATCAGCGTTAATGATCTCGAGCACGTTGTTGCTGGTGGCAGTGCTGGGTTGTGGATCAGACGATTCGAATGTACCGGCAGCGGCGGATATCGCCTCGAGCGATGTAGTGACGCCTGAACCAGCTGCTACGGTTTCAAGCGGTAGTAAGCCGAAGTCGTCCAAGGGCGAAGTGGTAGATTTGCGGAACTGGGTTTTTAGCCCCTACGAGATGCGTATTTGGATTGCGACGGATAACTCGCCCAGATTCCAAACAATACAAAACGATAGATTGCAACAGGAAGTTCGTTCCTACGTGAGAAACTGGGCTGGCGCGACGTTGAACGTCGAACTTGAAACACCGCCGAGTGCTATCTACTCTGATATAGTGCATAATCTTGCAGATGTTACGATGCTTGATATCGCAGCGCTCTATGAAAAGCGGCCGGTTGATAAACAGGCTAAGTTACGCGCTGTACAATACGACGAAGAAAAGAAAAAGGCAATCGAGGCAGCCGTTAAAGCTCGGGAAGCGGAAAGTGACGCAGACAGTGGCGAGACGGCCAGTAGTCGTGCCGCAGACGACGGTGGTGCAGAGGTAGACCAAGTGTTGATTGCACCAAATCCGTTGCCAGAGTTGGACAAGATTTATGCTGTTTCGCTGCACGACCGAGGCGGAGTATTTGAGTTGCAATTGGTAGAGTTTGATACCAATGCTCGCGTGCGTGTGTTAGCGGCCAGTCGTAAGTTTCGTAATCTAGCGGTGTTGTCCAACCAAATTTTCAGTTGCCTACAAGAAGTGTTTTCGCCAATATCACGGATTCAATACAACGGTATGACTGACGGTAAGACGGCTAGTATTGAAATGCGATCGGCTGGTCTGGTACCGGATGTTAATCAAGGTTCTCCAATCTTGTTGCAAAAAGGCGATGTGTTGCGTCCTGTTGTGCGAAAGAACGACCGCAAGACGCATGCCCCAGCATATGAAGGCGTGATAGAGGTTATCTGGACTTATATGTTCGTCAACGAAGTGATTACCCATCAAGAAGAATCACTCAACGCTACTCGTAGCAATGGATCCGCTCGCGGCGAAGTCGTTTCGACCTATACGATGTTGCGTAACCCACTGGCCGCCCGCCGCAATACAGCCCAGCAAAAATATGGGTTGTTGGTACGACCAACGTCGAATTCCTCGTTGCTAAAAATAACGGCTATGGGTCGCGACGATTACTCGTTACAGGGGTATAACGTGTTTGCTAAATCCCCCAAAATTGATCTTGCTGACGAAAGTGATACACCGACGATTCGCATTGGGCAAACGGACTGGCGTGGTGGTATTGAAATTGATCAGGATATATTCGCAGGTCAAGGCAAAACTAAGTTAGTGGTCATTTATATCAAAAACGGTCAGCGCGTGCTTGCTCGTTTACCGATTGTGCCGGGGTATCGACCAATTGAAACGGCTTCACTGCCCAATGATGATTATCGTTTGCAGTTCGAAGCATTCTTTGTAGGGCTGCAGAATTCGGTGCTTGACTATACGATTCAGCGAAAAGTGTATGAGATTCGTATTAAGCATCATGTCGAGAAGAACGAAGAAAAAGACGCGCGGGAATTACTCGTGGAATTGAAAAAAGTACCAGGATTAGAGGATTTAGACCAGCTTCTCGCGACTAAAGAAGCGGGATTACAAGATAATCCGATGATTGATTCGACGATTCGTCCACAAATTGATCGCATGTTCTTGCAAACTAGAGAATTGATAGGTGAGTTCCTTCAGGGTAACCTATTGTTAGAGATGACAAAATTGGTGAACGGTAAGTTTGGTGAACCGGATCTCAATGTAGCATCGCCTTGAAGAACTTTTCCTAGTATCAATTGATAGAATTCCACGATGGTCAAAAAGTCTGTTTTTCAACATGCCGCCCTGCGTAGTAATCTGATTACGCAGTCGCAACTCGATGAATCGCTGGAGGTATTGCGAGCTAAAGATTCCGCTGCGGTTGACGTTGTTATCTCAGATGATGAACTGTCCAAGTATCTCGTGTATTCGGGAATTGTTTCGGAGTATCAGGCGGAGCAATTAAAGACGGGACGTACCAAGTTCAACTTGGGCCCCTATATTATTTCTGACTGGGTTGGTCAGGGAGGGATGGGGCAGGTATTTAAATGCAAGCATGAAGTGCTTGGTCGTGAATCTGCGATCAAGGTATTACCGCTTGATAAAACGACAGACTATGCGATCGCCAATTTTCATCGTGAAATCAAATTGCAAGCGAAGATGGATCATCCTAATTTAGTGCGAGCGTTTGATGCTGGTAAAGATGGGAAGGTACATTACTTGGTGACAGAATATGTACCCGGTCGAGATCTGCGGCGGCTGATTCGTAGTGAAGGGAAGCTTTCGACAGCGGACGCTGCAGGAGTGATTATGCAAGTGGCCAGTGCCCTACACTACGCGCACTGCGAAGGACTGATTCACCGAGATATTAAGCCGGGAAATATATTGGTGACCGAAGATGGAACGGCAAAGTTGTCGGATCTGGGGTTGTCTGGTTTTGCTGATCCGGAAATGGATGATCCCCGCGCCGGAAAAATCGTTGGGACTGCAGATTATTTGGCTCCGGAGCTCATTCAAGTTCCCCGCGAGACGACTTGTGTCAGTGATATCTATTCACTCGGGTGTACGCTGTATTATGCTGTGACCGGGAAAGTACCGTTTCCTGGTGGCAGTGCGAAAGATAAGGTGCGGCGGCATTTGCACCAAAACCCGCTGCATCCAAGTCATATTGTAGAGGTAGATATCAGCGAGGAGTTTGTTGAGCTGATTGCGGATATGATGGTAAAGGACCCAGCGAAACGAATTCAGACGGCTGACGACGTCGTAAATCGATTGGAACCGTGGGCAGGAGACATGGCTCATTGGAATTTACCGAACATGACGCCATCGCCGTGGACTGTCCCCCCACAGCTCAACGGACCAGTCGTGGATTCAACGATGCACGAGACGCATCCAAATGACCTTCAGGAGGCCACCAAGGGCATCGAGGGCAAATCAGACTCAGACCTCGCAGCAGCGACGCTAGCGATGTCAGCAGGCACTCAGGACACAATGCGTAGTGAGTCCCAAGACATGTTGCCGCCACCATTGGAGTGGCAAGATTATCCGGACACGCAGTTTCAGTGGACGATTGGCAAGGCGCTGGCGTTGGCAGTGCCCGCAGCGCTGGTGGCCGGTGTCGTGATGGGGTTGTTGATGTAGGACCACAAATTCCCACCCACCTACGCTTCTCTTCGGCGGGGAATCTTGCACCTTACGTGGTTTCGATGTCGGCTAACATTTCAGCGAGGGCTTCCAGCGGTAGACCGACGACGTTTGAGGAGCTGCCGTGGACGATGTGTAGCCAATCCCAGCCGTCTTGATAGCCAAAAGCTCCGGCTTTGCCTTGCCACTTGTCGGTGTCGAGGTATTGTTGCAGTGTGTCATCAGAAACGTTGTCAAGAAACAGGGTCGTCTCAATGCAGCGGACAAGGGTGCGATTGGAAGGTCGGTGCCACAGGCATACCCCGGAAAGGACAGTGTGTTGGTGGCCTCGGAGTGTCTCGAGAATTTGCTGTGCGTGGCCGCGGTCCTTTGGTTTGCCGAGGATAGTGTCTTGAAAGCAGGCAACCGTGTCGCAGCCAAGGATTACTCCGGAGGAGCGCTGCAGCGCCACATCTTTCGCTTTTTGAATCGCTTGACGCTGCACGAAATCCGCCGCCGATTCACCACTTTGGTGCTGATCTTCAGCCGAATCACTCGGTTCTTGCACAATCACGCTGTAGTGAGCCTCCAGCAGTAGTGCTTGGCGGCGGGGAGACGAGCTGGCCAGGATTAGCGTGTTATTCTGTTTGAAGTTAGCCATGGTTCCCAGCTAGGGGGGTGAGGAGCGTGGAATTCGAGCCATTCGTGTTGCACTGGGTGCTCAAACGCGAGTGTTGTACTGTGCAGCGCTATGCCGCTTGAAAAAGTAAGTTTACTGCCGTATTTATTGTCGCCGGCAACTGGACAATCGATGTTAGCAAGCTGCACTCGGATTTGATGTTTACGTCCAGTTTCGAGTTTCACTTGGAGGTGCAGCAGGTTATCGCCTTCTTGGAGAACTGTGAGCGAGAGGATTGCCTGTTTTGCATGGAGATCTTGTTCAGAGCAGATTTCCATCCGTTGGCGAGTATCATTTTTACGTACAAAATCGATAAGTTGTAGTTGTGCGGGTAGTTCAACATTGGGAAGTGTTGTAACAAGTGCTTCGTAAGTTTTATGTATTTGCCTGAGGCGGAATTGGTTACTGAGCCGAGCTGCTGCTTTGGAGGTGCGGGCGAGGACGATCGCGCCAGTAACCAGCTTATCGAGTCTGGAGACGACTCCGAGATAGACGTTACCTGGTTTATTGTACTTATGTTTCAGGTAATTTTTAGCGGCTTGCAGTAGGCTTTTTTGAGATTCGTCTGCGCCTTGAGTGACCCAATCTGCAGGTTTATTAACCACGAGCAGATGATTATCTTCGAAGATGATTGAAGTATCTGGGAGCGAGACCATAGTGTGGATCTCAAAAGTGTAATTGGTTGTATTTTTGAGTCAGCGCATAAAAAACCTGGCGATACCTACTTTCGCGCTTTTGGCACTATCATCGGCTCGAAAAGCTTAACTACTGTGTTCGGGATGGGAACAGGTGTGGCCTTTCCGATATATTCACCAGGAAGAACCATCGAGCACCGTTAGATGCTCGATGGCTAATATTAGTTGTACAGAAGGCAGATGATAAAATGCGAGCACTTTATTCAAGCCAATAGCGAAGGTCGCTACAGATTAGTAGATCTCCTAGTTGTAGTAAGTTGGCTTTTAGGGCCAACGTTTCCAACGTTAGAAGCGCTGAATATAAGTGGTCAAGTCTATTGTCCGTTAGTACCAGTAAGCTGAACTCATTGCTGAGCTTACACATCTGGCCTATCAACCTAGTCGTCTTCTAGGGGACTCATGCGAAACCTTATCTTGGAGAGGGCTTCACGCTTAGATGCTTTCAGCGTTTATCCTTTCCGTAGTTAGCTATCCAGCCGTGCCGCTAGCGCGACAACTGGTACACCAGAGCTACGTCCTTCCAAATCCTCTCGTACTAAAGAAGAACCTCCTCAAGTTTCGTACGCCCACGGCAGATAGGGACCGACCTGTCTCACGACGGTCTGAACCCAGCTCACGTACCACTTTCATTGGCGAACAGCCAAACCCTTGGGAGCTTCTTCACCCCCAGGATGTGATGAGCCGACATCGAGGTGCCAAACCGCTCCGCCGCTATGGACGCTCGGGAGCGATAAGCCTGTTATCCCCGGAGTACCTTTTATCTGATGAGCGATGGCCCTTCCATTCGGGACCACCGGATCACTAAGACCAACTTTCGTTCCTGCTCGACTGATAAGTCTCGCAGTCAAGCACCCTTTTACCTTTGCGCTCTAAGCCTGATTACCAACCAGGCTGAGGGTACCTTTGCACTCCTCCGTTACTCTTTGGGAGGAGACCGCCCCAGTCAAACTGCCCAACTGACACTGTCCCATGCTAGGATTCACTAGATCATGGTTAGAACTAAAACATACTCAGGGTGGTATTTCAAGGACGGCTCCCTGATGACTAGCGTCACCAGTTCAAAGCCTCCCACCTATCCTACACAAAATATACTTCAGCCCAATATCAGCCTACAGTAAAGGTTCACGGGGTCTTTCCGTCTAACCGCGGGTACGTGGCATCTTCACCACGACTACAATTTCACCGAGTTGGTGGTTGAGACAGTGCTCCTGTCGTTACGCCTTTCATGCAGGTCGGAACTTACCCGACAAGGAACTTCGCTACCTTAGGACCGTCATAGTTACGGCCGCCGTTTACCGGGGCTTCGGTCGCCAGCTTCACCCTAAAAGGGCTAACCGTCTTCCTTAACCTACCGGCACCGGGCAGGCGTCAGACTCTATACTTCCTCTTACGAGTTGGCAGAGTCCTGTGTTTTTGCTAAACAGTCGCAGGAGCCGATTTTCTGTGGCCCCCAGCAGCTCTCACCACCGAGGGCACCCCTTATCGCGAACTTACGGGGTCATTTTGCAGAGTTCCTTAACCACCATTCTCTCGAGCGCCTTGGTCTACTCGACCCGCCTACCTGTGTCAGTTTTAGTACGGTCACGTTTAGTGATCGAAGCTTTTCTTGGACGTCCTTCCTACCTTCATTACCATCGTATATGGGCTTAGCCATCCGCCTTGTATTATGAGAGTTTTTTCTTCCTCTCCAACTCAGCTTCGGCAACGGACTATTCTATCAGTCCGCAGGTGCTCTGGACGCCGTCCCTCCAATCTCGTGGCTCGGGAATATTAACCCGATACCCATCGTCTACGCCTTTCGGCCTCGACTTAGGAACCGGCTAACCCTGGGCGGATTTACCTTCCCCAGGAAACCTTAGGCTTTCGGCGAGCAGGATTCTCACCTGCTTTATCGTTACTCATTCCGGCATAATCACCTGTACACTCCGAGACCGCTCCTTTCGGTACGGCTTGCTAGTGTACAGCGCTCTCCTACCACTGCATAAATAAATATGCAATCCACTGCTTCGGTATAGTACTTACTCCCGTTCATTATCGGCGCAGAATTGCTCGACCAGTAAGCTGTTACGCACTTTTTAAATGGTGGCTGCTTCTAAGCCAACATCCTGGCTGTCTCAGCAATTCAACTTCCTTAGTGACTGAGTACTATTTAGGGACCTTAGCAGATGATCTGGGTTGTTTCCCTCTCGACCGCGAAGCTTATCCCCCGCGGACTGACTCCTGAGATACATAAGTCGGTATTCGGAGTTTGGTTCAGTGGGGTACCCTGGAAAGGGCCCCCATCCGATTCAGTCTCTCTACCCCCGACTCATAGTGGCTCAAGGCTAGCCCTAAAGCTATTTCGGAGAGAACGAGCTATCTCTGAGTTTGATTAGACTTTCACTCCTCTCCACAAGTCATCCCCTCAGTTTTCAACCTAAGTGGGTTCGGTCCTCCACGCAGTATAACCCGCGCTTCAACCTGCTCATGGATAGATCACTCAGTTTCGCGTCTACCACCTACGACTATACGCCCTATTAAGACTCGGTTTCCCTCTGGCTGTGGCCCGTAAGGCCTTCGCCGTGCCGCAAACGGTAACTCGCCGGATCATTATGCAAAAGGCACGCCGTCACACATCCCATAAATGGTATAGTGCTCCGACCGCTTGTAAGTATATGGTTTCAGATTCTATTTCACTCCCCTAACAGGGGTTCTTTTCACCTTTCAGTCACCCTACTGAGTTCACTATCGGTCATTAGAGAGTATTTAGCCTTACGGGATGGTCCCCGTCGATTCAGTCAGGGTTTCACGTGACCCGACCTACTCAGGAATCCTACTAGGTGTTGAATTGTGTTTCGTGTACGGGACTGTCACCCTCTGTGGTCTAGCTTTCCAACTACTTCCACTACACTATCAACGACCGTTATGTAGGTCCTACAACCCCGAGAGGGAAACCCTCTCGGTTTGGGCTATTCCTGTTTCGCTCGCCGCTACTAAAGGAATCGATTTTTCTTTCTTCTCCTCTGGTTACTTAGATGTTTCAGTTCACCAGGTTCGCTCCGGAATCCCGGGATCAAAGGTCGTTTGTCACCTCCCCCAAGCTTATCGCAGACTTCCACGCCAATCATAGCCTTCTAATGCCAAGGCATTCCCCATATACCCTTAATAACTTGACCACTAATATTCAAAGCTTCTACTCGCCTGCTCGCTACCCGAAAGTAAACTCGCACTAGAGAAGTCACTCTTAAACAACAAGTGTTTAAGCTACTAATCGCAACGATCCGAAGTACAGCTCTGTACTTCTTCGTTAAAATATGATTTTCATCACATTTGTAATAATAATGGCTTATCAACAACTTAAAACTTGTAGTCGTGCGCTGTTGATTACCATCGCCTTCGCCTGGCTTTACACATTCAAAACGGTTAACGTCTTGTAAACATAAAACACTCGCAAAGATGCCATCTACCTTGTACAACCAAATTGTCAAAGATCAAGCTTCTTGCTCTTTTGCGCCAATCCCATAAGGTATTGATATCAAAGGAGTTAGAAGTGATTGTTATAAACCGAGTTTCCTTTGCAGGAGCTTTGGTTCACAACAGAATTACAAGTCTATGAGCGAGTGAGGTTACTGTCAACGCGATAGGCATCTAAAAAGCAAAGAAAGTTCTTTTTTTTAAAGCTGCTAACTAGCTGATGTGAAACGCCACTAATTCTCGTTTAAAACTCGTGTTCGCCACAATGATTTTTTAACGTCCTGGTGCATGATCCAAGACTTAACTCTAAAAACATTCTGGCAAGTGGAGGTAGACGGACTCGAACCGACGACCCTCGGCTTGCAAAGCCGATGCTCTCCCAACTGAGCTATACCCCCGTTGTGCTTTGTAACGTATGCCTTGCGCCACAACATGTCCCAATATACATCCTCGCCGCTAAAATTCTAGAGCAAACGTGAGCATTTTGTAGCTCCGCAAATGCCGTGAAATGTAACCTCATGTCAGCAACGAATATGTAGTGGGCGTACCAAGATTCGAACTTGGGACCTCATCGTTATCAGCGATGCGCTCTAACCAACTGAGCTATACGCCCCACAATGTAACTTGCAAACAACTCGCACTTTACACGATACCTGTAGCTTAATCCACTGGGACTAAATAACCCAGTCAATCAAGCTAGTTTTCCTTGCTAGTTTCAATAACGGGGAATTGTTTCTATCGACAACTGACTCCTAAATAAACAAAGGAACTTGTCGTAGTCGTAAAATAATTCGCCGATAACACAGTGTCAATTGCTGCTCGTCCCAGCCCCTTACTGACCCCACTTCTAAAAGCGGTTCGCTTTGTCACTTGAGGGTCAATTGTAGGCAAAAAACAGAGTCTGCACCGCTTAAATTAACTGGATAAGCAGCGCATTTTAAGCTGACTCCTGTATCCATTAAAGGGGGTTGCGGCAAAAAACAATGATTCCTCTAGCTAGCTAGGCGACCTCTCTGGTGGGGGTTTTCGTGTTGATTCAGTTTGTGTTCCTCAAGTATCATTTACCTTAATTTCATATTTCACCAAATCCATAACAAACCTTCCTGTTCAGAACGGTGCGACTGTTCCGATAAAGATACATAGACCACCCCTGTCAGGCGCTACTCTATCGGATAGTCGAACCCAACAACGTGAAAGCCGCAAAGCTATGAGTGCTACGAATACTACAAATCAAAAATACAACAGGCCCCGCCAGGCCGTGAACGGCAAAGGTGATCACGGCCGTTCTAGCCAACTATCTGTGTTCGCCTCGTTTGCATTGGTCGTGGCCTGTACATTTTTCCTACCAAACTCGCTGGTCGCTGCACCCGCGGTCGTGGAGACATTGAATCGATTCAGGCCAACGCAAGCTGACGTGGATTACGACCAACCTACCGCTCAGCAAGCAGCGCAGTCGCAATTGAAATCGGTTCGAGAAGCAAATGCTTCCGGTTGGGTCGTGACGGATGCCAATGACCTAGTGCTGCGTAAGTTCTTTGATACCAATGGTGATACAAAAGTGGACCGCTGGAGTTATTTCAAGGCCGGCGTTGAAGTTTATCGTGATATTGACTCAGATTATGATGGTAAAGCTGATCAGTTTCGTTGGCTTGGCGCCGCTGGTATTCGGTGGGGAGTCGATGAAGATGCTAATGGAACTATTGATTATTGGAAAGTTATCTCGGCTCAGGAAGTATCGCAGGAACTCATTGCGGCCATGCAAAGCGGAGATCAATCACGGTTTGCTAGACTGTTTGCGAATGATCGTGAAATTCAAGGGCTAGGAGTTAGTCCAGAATTACAACAGAAATTGAGCGACGGTCGCGCACAGGCAGTGCAGGCGTTTGTAGCATCTGCTGCTGCCAGTTCGCTGCTAGAAAAAAATGCTCGCTGGGTTCACTTTGGCGGTACTCATGGCGTGTTGCCCTCGGGTAGCGATGGACGAACGCAGGATTTGTATGTCTATGACAATGTTATCGCCGTTATCGAACACGAAGAGACCCATCGTCAGATTCTTGTAGGGGCACTGCTCCGCTCTGGTAATACTTGGCGCTTGGTACAGTTGCCACCAGCCCTGTCAGCTGCTGGCAGCGGCACGTCCGCCAATCAAGTTGCTCAATACGAGGGCTACTTTTTTAGCTCGTCTAACGCCGCGCCAATCGCGACCAATCAGGGCGGGACGGATGAAATGTCCGCTGAAATTCAACAGTTGCTAGCTCAGCTCGAAAAAATTGATCTGCAACTAGTCTCAGTTTCATCCGCCACTGCTGGGCAGTTGCTCAACAAGCAGCGAACGGATGTTCTCGTGCAGTTGATTTCAAAATCCAGCTCCGCTGAGGAAAAAAGCAATTGGATCCGGCAGTTTGCTGACACGGTAAGTGCTGCAGTGCAATCTGGAGCCTACCCGCAAGGGATTGTTCAGTTGCAGTCACTCGATTCGCAAGTCGCACGAGCCGGTGGAGCGGATCATGCCTATGTGCAGTTTCGCTTAATGACTGCTCGCTATGGCGATTCGTTGCGAAAATCTCCTGAGCAGTTCGCTGCGGTTCAAGAAAAGTGGTTGGTCGACTTGGACGCCTTTGTGAAGAAGTTTCCTGCCAGTGGAGATGCACCCGAGGCAATCTTTCAGCTGGCAATTGCCGAAGAATTTGCGGGTAGTTATGACCGAGCGATTGCCTATTATGGCGAAATTGTATCGAAGTACCCACAGGCACCGATTGCCCCCAAGGCTGCCGGCGCTCAACGACGGCTTAATCTTAAAGACAAACCCTTGGCCCTCGTTGCGAAGACGTTAAGCGGCCAGCAGATTGACACGCGGCGATTTAGCGGCCGCATTGTTGTGATACATTATTGGGCTAGTTGGAGTGATCCTAGTACGCAAGACATGGCTTTGTTGAAACGCTTAGCCTCAAAGTATGGCGATAAAATCGCTGTCGTTGGCGTCAATCTCGATGCCGACCCTAATGCTGCTTTGCAGCTGTTGCAAAATAGCGGTTTCTCCTGGCCCCATCTCTATTCTTCAGGGGGAATGGATAGTTCACTGGCAAACCAACTCGGAATTGTCAGTGTCCCGATGATTTTTCTGGTGGGATCCGATGGAAAAGTCGTAAAAACAAGTGTTCATTCTGCTGAACTCGAAGGATTAATTGAAAAATTGCTCAATTAACGCTTCCGCGCACCGATTTGTTTGGGTGTTTTCGGTTACGCCGTTACTGTAAATGTGTTCCTTTCACATGCCATTTAGAACTGCGTATATAGGGTTATGCGCTGGTTTACACAGTTTTCCCCGTTGCTGTGCATAATCCGTTTGATTCTGATTATCGCTAAAATCGAAAAAGATTAACATTCGGTGCCCTTCTCTACCGAAACCTAGTAGTAGCCCTAGTTGCGTAGGGAGATTGATAGTTATGCGATGACTGTCAGAGGCACGGAAGTCTCTGAAATCGGCTCAAAGCAAGTTTTTTATTCAGGAGTGAACCAATGCGACGCTTAGTATTCGGATTGGCTGTATTAGGAATGTTTGTGGTTGCTCAACCACAGGCACAGGCTGATGATCAGGCCGTTGCTCAACGAGTCGTTGAGACAATCCAGCAGCACAAGAAAACCGGAGCTCTCAAAGGCTTTGGCTTGGACTTACAAGTAGAAAACGGAGTGGTTTGGGTTAAGGGCGAAGTTGCCAATGCGCAACAGCACCAGTTGCTCATCCAATCGGTAGCACAGCTCGAAGGGGTTGTTGATGTTGTCAATGACGTCAAAATTCGGGCTCCAAAACCGACTCCGGTTGTACAACCAACCACCGAGATATTTGGTGATATTGCACAGGGCTTAAAAAATGTTCTGGGCTTAGATGGTGAAGCCGACACAGAGCCCGAGGTGGGATCTGAACCGGCAGCGGAAACGACTGCCGTTGAAGATCCAACACCGTTGCCAGCAGTGCTTCCAGAGCCGCCTCGTGCGATTGCTCGCGTCATGAAAGTGCGTCCTATTATGCCGGAAATTGACGATGATGCGATCGCTAAAGCGATTGGACAACACCTTAGCGCCCTCAAGGATTCGGGTCAGCTCGAGAACTTCAACGTTCAAATTAGTGTCGGTGGCGGCACGGTTTGGATGAAAGGTTTCACGGCGGACGAAGCTCAACAAGCTTCGATTCTCGGAATTGCTCAGGGTATCGATGGTGTTGGTAAAGTTGTGAATGATATGATTATTCGCAGGCCAGCATCGTTTCAGATAGCCTCTGTTACGCAACTGCCAATTCCAGCACCGGCACCAGCATTTGGAGTTGAAACAGCACCAGTTGCACCGCAGCCCGTACAAGTTGCACTGCAGCCCGCACTAGTTGCTCAAGCGACTGCGATGACGGCGCCAGTTGCTTCAGCACCAATGCAAATGATGGCGACACCTTCGGGAATCGCTCAGGCTCGTTACGAGCAGCCAAATTTGCCGGCCTATGCGTGGCCAAGCTACGCAGCGGCTCCTAACTACGGTCAGGTGAATTACCCAAAGCAGTATTCTGCTTCCGCATGGCCCTATATTGGTCCATTCTATCCTTACCCTCAGGTTCCGCTTGGGTGGCGTAAGGTTTCATTGGAATGGACAGACGGCTGGTGGTTCCTGGACTTTGAAAGTAACTAAGCACCTTACAGTTAGTTCAGTTATCTAGCTGCTATCAATCGGAAGCCCTGCGGATCTACGTGATTCGCAGGGCTTTTTGGTATTTAGGGCAAGTTGGGATAAGCGATCGTTATTTTCGTTATAAACCGAAAAACCCGCAAGATCGCTACAGTTTAACACGATATCTAATAACAGCAACAAAGGGTCTTTAAACCGCGACCGGTCTACTGAAAGGGAGTTGACCGTAATTTACAGTCGCAAACGGCAATATAAGGGAATAATGATGTCATACAAGAAGAACATATTTAGAGTGTTGTCAGGAGCCGCCTTAACGGTTACTGCAATTCTCAGCATTGGCTGTCTGGCTACACACGGACCAAGTATGGGGCTACTGTCAGTACCCATTCCTGTAAGCCCATATTATCAAACGAAAGCGGAGGATGACTTCTGGGTTAAGGAACGATATAGTCGCGTCCCTATCCTCGGTCCAGTCGTCGCTGGTGGACCTCAAAAAGCGTTGGATCCCCCAAGTCACGATGAAGTGATGCGGGCATTTCTCAAAGCTCATCCACTTAAAACAGGAATTCCATTTCTCTATGATATACAGCGTAACGATGTGCGAATCATAATCGACAAAATCGCTGATTATATGGACCCACCGAGGTTCTATCCGTTAGTTGGTCCTGCCCAACTGCATCATGCACATTACAAATGCACTTTACACTATTCGGAAATCATATACGTCGGTTGGCCAGTGCCGCATACGCTTGTGAACGAAGAAGCGGTTGAAGTGCTGTACATCGATCACAATCACTTACACATGGTGGGCAATGTTGACTCGGGACCAGGCAGTCCGTATTAGACATCAGCGGAATGGTTGGTGTTCAGTCCAGGAACGCCACATGAATTAACTACACCACGTATTGCCCCGTTGTGTGACCCTTTGGGAAGTCCGATTCGATTCGTCGAGTTGGACTTCCCTTTGTTTTTTGGCTACGATTCCGCGCCATCGGGCATCAAAGCCATAATCGCCATGCAATTTGTTCACTCGGATGTGATCGGGTACAGGATTATTTTCGTTAATCTTCGCTTGCGTTAAATCCCGATAAATATACTGGCCTTTAGGCCCTATCTGAGTGCCTTTTCACGGATGAAATGGTGCTTTGGGTAGTTTGCTAAGACTTTGTTGCTTCAGGGATGTTATATGTTAATAGTTCTGCCGAAAAATATTGCCATAATAGGCAGTTGCTCACTGCTGACTGCGCTGTTGTTCACACCGGTTGTTTCTGCTCAAGAACCCGGTAGCTCCACATCATTATTATCATTGTTAGGTGATGGCGGTTTACTGATGATTCCCATCGGTATCTGTTCTCTAGTGTTAGTGATGTTTTCGCTCGAGAGAATGATGAACCTACGAATCAGCCGGATCATTCCCAAGCCATTTGTGCGCCGAGTGTTAGAACAGTTGAAGTCTGGTGAACTAGACAAGCGGTCGGCATATCGGTTGTGTAAAGAAAACAAATCGCTTGTGGCGGAGGTCTTTTCAGTTGCCTTGCGTAAATGGGGCAAACCAGCTCAAGAAGTTGAACAAGCAATGGTAGACGCGGGCGATCGCTTAGGTAATAAGCTTCGTCGTTACCTGAGACTCTTTAACGGTATTTCGACGGTGACTCCGTTACTGGGCTTGTTAGGTACGGTCATCGGTATGATAAAAGCATTTAATGCGATCGTGGATGCTGGAGCAATGGGTAAACCGGAATTGCTAGCTGCAGGGATTGGCCAAGCATTGATTACGACCGCAGCAGGGTTGAGCGTAGCTATTCCAGCGTTGATTATCTATATGTATTTCACAAGCCGAGTAGATCGCATCTTGATGCGTGTTGATGAACACGGACATCAATTAGTACAAGCCGTTTCCGCAGAAGGACTTGCCCGCATAAAACGTACTCAATCCAAACATCTTGATATTGCGGATCGTAAACAGGCAGCCTAATTGTTATGCCCATCAAATTAAACAGTGCCGAGGAACCGACTCTCAATCTCACGCCGATGATTGACATCGTCTTCCTACTGATTATCTTTTTCATGGTTGGTACGAAGTTCACTGAAGTTGAGCTGGAACTGGAGGTATCGATTCCACAAGTCGCTAGCGGTGCCACGATCGTGACCGAGCCGCAGCAATGTGTGATAGCTGTTTTCCAGGATGGTCGAGTCTCAGTCGACGATGACGTAATGGATATTCATGAGCTAGAAACGAATCTTACCCAACGTGTGAGCGGCGGAGCGGAGTTGCATGTAATCATCCGAGGTGATGCGGAGGGGGCATTTCAAAACGTTGCCAATGTGCTTAGCGCCTGTCGACGAGCCGGAGTGAAGGATCTCGGTATCTCGGTTCGTATGGCATCTCGAGAGTAAGGTGTTACATGAGCAACCCATTAATCGATAACTTTTTATTGAATGGCTCTGGCCTCGAGTATTTGCGCGGCATGTTGCTGGCCACGCCCGAGTACTTTGCCCCGATTGTTAGTCAGACTACTGCCACGATCGTCTGGATCGGCTTACTGATTTTGACCATCGCGTTTTTTGTGATGTCCTGGACAAAGCTTGGTCAGGGGCGTCCGCTTGTCAAATGTCTCGTTTTGAGCGTCTTTGCACACTTGTTAATGGTGATCTTCTTTTACGGGACACAGTGGCTTGGGTTTAGAGGGAACGACGTGGTGGTCGAGTCGGTCAAAATTTCGCTAGTCGACGATACGGACCAACATTCCGCTTACGATGAATTAGCACTGGCAGACAAGAATTCCGACAGTGTGTTGGCAGAAGAAGGAGTCGCTGCTCAAGGGGTAACGGTTAAGACCGATGGTACTGAGCCATCGAATAATTCTGAGCAGGTCGTGGATTTAGCGCAGGCGGCGGATATCTCTGAACAAGACGATATTGAATCTGTAGAACCCCCTGTATCAACGGTTGATTCAATAGATGCAGTGACGGCCGTGGATATTGATGCGACAGACGACACAGGTGAAGTTACCGCCGGTGAAAGCGAGTCGCCGCTAACAGAAATTCAACCTGTAAGCTCGTCCGCGAGCGACGTTGTTAATGCTGTCGACGTGAAAGCAAACTCGAACAATAAAGTGGACAGTCCGCCAGCGGCGGCGGATATGGGCGATGCGTCCTCCGATGTGGTCACCGACACTGGTCCAACAAAAATTACACGTTTAGACGGGTCTGAGATTCCTCGACGATATCAAAACCGATTTGCGTCGGTATTTGAGCAAGCGACCAAGAGTACGGTGGAAAATTTGTCGAGTGGTATTAAAGGATCGCGATTTGGCGCGACTCGAGATACGGCCGCCGCAGTTGAGGCCGCTTTACAGTGGCTCGTAGCGAGTCAAGAAGAGAATGGTAGTTGGGACGCGTCGCTGCATCGTGCTGGCGTTGATCGTCACGTGGACGGGCAGCAGCGGTCTGCCACCGGAGTGAACGCTGATAATGGCATCACCGGACTGGCACTCCTGGCGCTATTGGGTGATGGCAATACGCATCTAGTTGGCACGAGGCGTGAAACTGTGCAGCACGGTCTAGAATACCTACTAGGGCAACAAGCTGCTAACGGGAGCCTAGCTGGCAACGCGACGATGTTTGCGCGGATGTATTGCCACGCGATGGCAACTGTAGCGGTGTGTGAAGCTTATGCAATGACGGGCGATGAGCGTCTTCAGCGATGTGCCCAGAGAGCGATAGATTATACGCTTGGTTGTCAGGACACGTTGACCGGTGGCTGGCGGTATCAACACAACGACCCAGGTGACATGAGTCAGTTTGGATGGCAGGTGTTGGCATTACAAAGCGCTCAGCAGGCTGGAATTTCAACGCCGCCGCAGTCGCAAAGGCTAATGCGGAAGTTCTTGCAATCTTGCAACACAGGCTTAAAACGAGGCTTAGCCTCCTACCGACCTGGTTTCGGAGCAACTGCGGCAATGACGGCGGAATCAATGGCGTGCCGCGTGTGGTTAGATGCTCAGAATAAACCGGAACAACTTACCGAGGGCACCCAGTATTTGTTACAGAGGTTGCCGTCGACGGAACAACCCGATTTTTATTATTGGTATTATGGTAGTTTGTCAATGCGATTCGTGGGTGGAGAGCCGTGGGAGCGGTGGACGGTCGCTTTGAAGCAGACCTTGCCGCGGATGCAACGGAGCGACGGCAGTTGGTCGGCAATGACTAAATGGGCCGGTTATGGTGGGACGGTCTATAGCACTGCGATGGGTGCGTTGTGTTTAGAGAGTTTCTATCGTTACCAGTAGGCTTATCGAAGAGTGTTGCAAAAAATTCGGCTTATTGAAAGAGGCGGGCGATGAAGATGTTTAAAAGTTCTGCGGTAGCATTTGGCGGAGTGGTGCTGGCCATAATAGTGGTAAGTTTGGTGCAGCAGTTAGGGCATGCGTTATATGAAGTACCGGCAGGTCTTGCAGGCGCGACGGCAGAAGAGACAATGGAGATTATTGAGGCTTGGATGCCAACAGCACCATTTGGCGCCATTGCGATGGTCTTGCTGAGTTGGGTGAGCGGCACCTATTTTGGCGCGTGGTTTGCCGCTCGATTTACCGATGAGCTACCTTATGCGCATGCAGCGCCCACGATCTGTGTGATGGTTCTTTGTGCAGTGCTAATGCTACTAAGCCTGCCGCACCCGTTGTGGATGAATGTAGGATCGGTCTTAATTGTGCCGGCAGGGTTGTATGGGGCCTACGTTGGAAGGTCGCGAACAGACAAGACCCAACCAGAAGGTCAGTCTGCTTCTTCAGCGGTTGCGTTAGATGTAGAAGGCTCTGACGGCGGCGGTTCGAACATTGGCGCGGACGGGGGCGAGTAGTCATCGAAATCTTCGGCGGACCAGTCGTCAGCGCCCGAGGCAGAAGACGAAGTGTCATTTGAGTCGTCATCATTGTCGCTGTAGACATCGTTGACATAATCGTCGACGCGAACTTGACTTTGGAACTCGGACAAACCCTTGCGAAATTCGCGATAAGTTTTTCCAAACTTGCGCGCTACACTTGGCAAGTTTTTTCCAAAGAGCATAACAGCGATTCCGCCAATAACCACAACTTCCAGCATGCCCATTCCACCGAAAATAAAACCTAGTGGAGCGAGATGTGTCAGCGTATTATCTACATGGTTTAGGAGTTGTTGGTTCATGATGGGAGATTTCCAATGGATGTTATCCCGTTGGACAGGAGGTGAACGATGATGAATTAGTCGGTTGGTCGAATTGGCGAAAGTGTTGGCGTTTGCCTATTTGTCGCCATCTCCATCGCCGTTACTATCTTGATCGTTGTCGTCATCCTCATCGTCGAGAGGTGAATCATCGCGGATCCCTTTTTTTAACTCATCAGCGCCGTCATCCTCATCCTCATCCTCATCCTCATCTTCATCTTCATCAAGAGGTGAATCATCACGGATCCCTTTTTTGAACTCATTGGCACTTTTACCAATGCTGCGGGCCAAACCGGGAAGTTTAGTGGAGCCAAATAAGAGGATGAAAATCCCAGCGACTATCATCAGTTCGGTGGTCCCAAGACCCATAAATCCTAATAGCATATTCATAATTCGCCCTCGCGCATGTTAATTGTGTAAAAGCTGTAAAAACAGCATCAACTTAATCCCAAGAGGCGAAAGCGGGTAAGCACCCAATTAGACGGGTTTACCAGGACCAACTCGAGTCCTTTTTATTGTAACCACCGACTGTTTGTCGTCAAGTCGAGGTTGCGAAGTGCAGGCATGAAGTTGGATAAAGTATCCGCAAAGGTTACTTTGCGGATGAAAAACGGTATGTAAGGTATCAAATTCCCGCCCTTTTTCCACCGTTTGATATCTGCTAAAGGTTGAGGATGCCTCGGGCGTTAAATTAGAAATGTGGACTAGCGGCACGGCACATGGTAGGCAGGCAATATATATTGCTTAGCTGCGTGCAAATTCATACAATACAGCAATCAAAGTATGAGATTATTGGCGAATAAAATACACTCTAACCCATAGATTATTTGCAACATGAACAACGATAAAACATCGTTCAGACCGACTATTGAAACGCTCGAAGCGCGGAATTTGCTTGCGGCGGACCTTAATATTGCCTTCCAAAACCCGTTGCTCTATCAAGATGTGAATTTCGACCAATTCGTATCCCAAATCGATGCATTGCAAGTCATCAACCACGTCAATGGATTCACCGAATCTGAACCGACAGAGATCCAGTCCTTTTTCGATGTCGATGGTGACGAGACTGTCTCCGGAATCGATGCCTTACGAATCATCAACAACCTCAATGGGGTCGAAGTAACGCACCAGTCCGTTTTTGAGCAGCTGGATGATTTCGTTGAGGAAATTGAGACGATGGATGATCTAATACCAGCCGATCTGGCACAGATTAGCCAGGACGTGGTTGCACAAATGCAATCCCAGTCGGTTCGACTCACAGCGATGCGAACAGATCTTGAGGAGTTTCTGAAAACTCCACGTCATGACCAGACACGGATTGCCGATCGGTTGGCAGATATTCGTCTAGCGGCATCTGAGTTTAGTGAGGACATTTTAAGCGATCTTAACAATGTCAATGGCGACGCTGCAGACCAGTATATTGAGCATCATGATTTACGCAAACTGGGAATACACCAACGCCTGCGTGATAAATTCACTGAAGTTCGAGAATTGAAACGGCAAGACCACAAATGGGAAGATTACCTGCCCCATGGCGAGGTAACACAGCAACAAGTGGATCACAGGGCAGCGCGTCTTGAAAAAGCATTCGGCCAGGGCATCCTGCCCGACCACATTGATGCGGGTCAGGTCAATCAGGCGATTCGCTCGCTCCGTGATCGAAACATCTTTGACTTTCGCTTTGGTGACGGTCAACACGATTTTGCAAATGCACCTGACGTCACCCCGACGACGGTTACTGAACAATTTACAGGCTACTTGGCAGACTCCAACTATGACGACGTTGATAGCCGACACGACTTCATTGTCGACCATGGAGCGTTTGCGAAACTGTGGCATGAATGGAACACGACTGACGCTGTACCGTCTGTCGATTTCACTCAAAATATTGTCGTCGTTGCCGTCGTCCCAGGACCGAATCAAATCATGATGCAGCCGACACTAGACGCCAACGGCAACCTCATGCTCAAAGCGGCTAGCACTCGGATGGGTGGTCCAGGATTTAGCTATACAATTCAAGTCATCACCCGCGCAGGAATCGAGTCGGTGAACCATGTTGACTTGAATCGTCCCGACGGTCTGCCGACTACTGAAGAAATCGCTCAAGAGCGTATTCTTCGTTTGCGCAGTTGGGTCGAGGAAGGTAATCTCCCAGATTTTATCCCCGCCGAAACTGCTCAGCGTGTACTCGCTCATCTCGAAGATGGCGGAACACCACTGGGAAGATTCTTTCGCCGGTTAGGTCAGTAGTAACCGCGAATGAACGCAAGTGAGCGCGAATAGATTCTCGATTGGTCGCGCGATGCTTCCGCCGCACGAGGATGAGCCGGCAAGAAACAGGTGGGATATTTATCGGTCGTAACGCGGTCAATCCTTTTGGTACTTGAGTACTTTCTCTTTGACGATATCGACACCTAAACCAGGCGCTTCCGGAACGGTCATGTGA
>Ga0208879_1001246_pt1 | contig 24326 bp, 20 predicted proteins | sample Knorr_S15_td_Bot_FD_185605 | JGI IMG/M metagenome (GOLD analysis project Ga0208879, IMG submission 185605) | Marine microbial communities from Southern Atlantic Ocean transect - Knorr_S15_td_Bottom_ad_5009_LV_A (SPAdes) (version 2) | ecosystem: Environmental > Aquatic > Marine > Oceanic | place...
ATCGGTATGGCGCCGATGATTCTGACAACGACGTTTGAGACGAGCCAGGCTCCGGTACGAGCACCCATGTCGGCGATCTCGCCGGGAACGGCGGTGCCATCGGAGGCGAGGGTGTGTGGCGAGTAGACCAACGGATCGTAGGCACGGGCGTACTCACCTGAAGGATTCTGATCGACAGAATCAGTCAGCACAGCCGTGCCACATTCCCCACAAAAGTTCGTACCCGGCATTTGACGGGCACCACAACTGCTACAGAATTCTGAGACCGGAGAGCTCAATTATTAATCGTCCCGACCGTTATCTGTCCCGGTCATCTGCATCAATGGGCAGCCTATTCCTCAAATTTTCGGAGCACAACGCAGGCGTTCTGGCCGCCGAAACCAAAGCTGTTTGAGAGGACCGTATTGACCTCGACTTCTCGAGCCACGTTCGGCACGTAGTCCAGGTCGCAAGCCGGGTCCGGGTTCTCGTAGTTGATCGTCGGGTGGATAACGCCGTCGGCAATTGTCCGAATTGCGGCGGCCGCTTCCAGACCACCGGACGCACCAAGAGAGTGCCCGATCATCGACTTGGTGGAGCTGATCGGCGTTCTGGCTGCGTATTCGCCGAACACGGTCTTGATGGCGCGTGTTTCGGCGGCATCGTTGACCGGCGTTGAGGTGCCGTGGGCGTTGATGTAGTCGACGTCCTGAGGATCAATGCCCGAGTCTTTTAGCGCCATCAGCATCGCCCTGACCGCACCGGCGCCGTCCTCAGGCGGGTGAACAAGGTGGTGGGCGTCCGAGGTCACGCCCCATCCGGCGATCTCGCCGACTATGGTTGCGCCTCGGTCAAGTGCGTGTTCGAGGTCTTCGAGCACTAGGATTCCGGCCCCTTCCGCAGGGACGAATCCATCACGGTTCGCGTCAAAAGGCCGGCTCGCCTTTTCCGGGGCTTCGTTGCTGCTCGTGGACAGGGCGTGGATCGTGGAGAACCCTCCCAGTCCGATCTCGCAAATTCCGGCTTCGGCTCCGCCTGCGATCATCACGTCCGCACCACCACGTCGAATGACCTCGGTCGCTTCGCCGAGCGCCTGTGTGCCGGCTGCGCAGGCTGTGATCGTGGTTCCGATGTAGCCGGTGGCGCCGTAGACGCGGCTCACGTTCGCCGCAGCCATGTTCGGTAGCATCATCGGTATGTAGTACGGCGAGATGCGAGTGCCGCTGCGTTTCACCATCACCCGTGCTGCGGCCTCCGTCTCCGGGTAGCCGCCGATGCCGGTGCCAAGAAGCACGCCGTGCCGCGTTCGCTGATCGTCCGAGAGGCTTTCGAGTCTGCCGAGCCCTGACGATTCAAGAGCCTCGCCCGCCGCCACAACTGCCAGCTGGGCGAAACGAGCCATTCTCCGAGACTCTTTGCGGTCCATATAGGTCGTCGGGTCAAAATCCTGGACCGTCGCGCCGATTCGGCACGGATAGTCGTCGATACCTTCAAGAGGGAGAGGGGTCACCCCTGACTTCCCCGCCTTCAAGGCATCCCAGAACGTATCCACATCGTGTCCGATAGCCGAAATTACACCGACACCGGTTACTACGACTCTGCGTCTGCCGTTGCTGTCCGTCATCGTGTTAACACCGAGTCCTGACATCGAAGGTTGAATAGTAGATCTATTGTTATGGAGCGCCGCGATGCGTGTCTGGACCGGCCTGGTCCTCTGGTTCCTGTGTCGGAGATATCAAGGTCGGAATCTCGTACGATGGCATCATTTCGCCGCGTAGATCCGGGTACAACTCCGGAGTTATTGAAAGCAGTATCTCCCGTACCTCGGCAGCCACAAACAGCGAGCCGGTCGCGACGATAACGTCTCCTGTAGATGCGATAGCCTGTGCCTCACGCAAAGCGCTCTCCACATCCGGCGTCACCGCCATAACCGAGACATTATCGCGCCGCAGTGCCTCGGCGACCGTTTCGGCGTTGACCGCCTTCGGGTGACGGGTATGGGTCACGATCACCCGTGGATCAAGCCGGGAAAACTCCCGGGCCGCCGCCGCAAAGTCGTGGCCTCCTGAGCCTGCGTACACAACGATAGGGCGCGTGGTGGACGGGAAGAGAGACTCAAGCGTGGAAACAAGCGCCGCCGCTGAAGAGCTGTTGTGTGCGCCATCAACAATTACCTGGACATCGTCATCCGGGGACGTGAGCACCTCGGCACGCGCCGGCCAGCAGACCGCCGCTATGCCGCGTGAAATGGAGTCAGCGCTGATCGGCAACTTTCGTTTGCTGGCGAATGTTTCGAGCGTTGCGATGGCGGTCATCAAGTTGTCGACCTGATGAGGTCCGGCGAGCGGCAGCTCCAGCTCGTACGTATTTGAAGAACTTTTAAGTGTCAGGCATTGCACCCGTTTGCCGTCCGCGGTGGTCGCCTGTTCCGGCCCACGGACGATGGCGAGTCGATCGTGCGCGTACGTCACCTCGGAGCCACGCTTCCTGGCGGTCTCCTCAATGACTGGCCTTGCCGCCGGTGCCTGGTTTCCGATCACTACTGGGATGTCGGGCTTGATGATCCCGGCTTTTTCGAAGGCGATCTTCGGGACCGTGTCGCCCAGGATCGCGGTGTGATCCAGGCTGATCGGCGTAATCACTGATACATCCGGAGCTACAAGATTGGTCGCATCCAACCGACCTCCCAGGCCGACCTCGATCACCTGGACATCCGCGTTTACAGACCGAAATTCCACGAAGGACATCGCTGTGAGCAGCTCGAACACGCTGACTTTACCGACATCTCCCCGCTGTTCGACAGCTTCAACGTCCGGCCATAGCTCTTCGATGAGCGCTGAAAACCGGTCCGTCGAAATCTCATTCATATCCACCCTGATCCGCTCGGTCATGCGGTGCAGGTGTGGCGATGTGAATAGGCCGGTCCGTAGTCCGGCCGCCGTAAGGACCGAGGCGATCATTGCGGAGCTGCTGCCTTTGCCCTTCGATCCGGCCACATGGATGGTTGGCGTGGCGAGTTCCGGATTGCCGAGGCGCGCCAGTAACACCTCCATACGTCGGAGGTGAAAGTCCGGCGGCTCGCCCAGACGTGACTTGCGTTCAAAATCCGCCAGGGAGAGCAGTTGGGCGATGGCGTCTCGGTATTTCAGCGGAAGCTCTCTCTGTCTATCTGGTTTATGGACATGTCGCCCGAGGATTCTTCTGAATCGAGGTGAAATCAGGTTATCGTTTGTCCCTCGCCCACCGATCCGGAGCTAAGGCTGGTGACAATTCTAGTCTCGTATACGGTCGGATACCGGCTCTTGCGAAGGGCTGGTCGAAGCAATTGCAAGAAAGTGGCCGTATCGGCGCAACTTTCCACGTTCAATCGGATGTCCGTGAGAGATTAATCGATGAACAGCCCGATTATTCTGTCGAGACTCGCTACAGGGCTTGGGCCGCGGTATATTCCGGCATTCACGGGTCGTACTCATCCGAATCACAATATAAGAGTTAACTGGAGCGGCATACATGGGTCCACGGATCGGCATCATAGGCGGCGGCGCGATCGGCGGTTACACAGGCGGGATGCTCACCAAAGCTGGACACGATGTCACAATCGTCGATCAGTGGCCGGAGCACGTCGCCGCCGTGAAGGCGAACGGCCTCACCATTCGTCACAACGACGACGAGATAAACGTCCCCACCAACTACATCAACATCAACGAACTTCAGGCGATTGACGACCCGTTCGATTACGTTTTTATTGCGGTGAAGTCGTACGACACCGAGTGGGCAGCCATGTTGATGAGGCGCTACCTGAAGCCGGAAGGTGCGTATGTGGACTTCCAGAACGGCATCAACGACTACCGTCTAGCGGAGACCATAGGCGCAGAAAACGCGCTCGGATGCGTGATCACCATCGCCGCCGGTTGCTACGAACCTGGCATCGTGCTTCGTACCGACACCAACCCGCTTGCGTACAAGATCGGCGAGCAGGATGGCTCCGACACTCCACGTGCGCGTGAGTTGGTGGAGATCATATCTTCTGTTTCAGAAGGCACCTACTTCACGGACAACCTGTGGGGCGAGCGCTGGGCGAAACTGGCCATCAACTGCATGGTCAACCCGATGGCCGGGATCACGGGGCTTACCTCTGACAAGGTCCGTACAGACCCGAGAGTCCGAGACATCCGCACGCAGGTCGGCGCGGAGGTCATACGTGTCGGCAGAGCGCTGGGTCACACGATCGGCGACCTGCTCGGCGTTCCGGCGCAGATGTTTATCGACGCGGCCGAGGGGCGGAACATCGAAGATCTTGAGATCGAGATGGACAAGCAGGCGGCGAACTCCGGGGTAACCGGACGCGCGTCGTTCCTCCAGGACGTCATCAAGCACCGGCGGACCGAGATCGACTATCTGAACGGATTCGTATCGGAGCAGGGCAAAAAGACAGGCATCCCGACGCCGTTCTGCGATGCGCTGGTGGCGGTTGTGCGGGAGGCCGGAGTTGGCAAGTTGGAGCCGAACCCGGACAATCTCGCGCCGGTGGCGACGCTGCTGCAAAATTAGGTCGATAAACAAGATCGTTTGACGCCATATGGCACGTATCATTTGATCATGCCATCAGCGAATCAGGACGTTCCGATCTGGCCGTCTACTGCGCAGAGATTCTGGAGATATCCAGACTCTTGCCCAACACTGTTTTGGGGGCGGCCGGTCTGGTCAGGGCTGCTGCTCGTAGTAGCTATCCTGATGATCGCGTGCGGCGCGGGTGGTGACGAGACACTTGAACAGTCGTTTCAGGTCGGTGATTCGCCGCGTCTCGTGATCGGTGTCGATAACGGGAGCGTTCTCGTGAAGACTGGCCCCGCCGGCACGATCACCGTCTTAAGCACAGTCATCAACAAGGACGATGTTGACCTTGACGTGTCTGCGGACGACGGCGTTGTCACCGTGCGATCAGACACCACGATCAGCGGGAACCTACTCGGCGATAGGGCGGAGGGCGCGGTTGATCTTACGGTCACGGTGCCTCCACAGACCGTGGTCGAGGTCGGAGCCGCCGCCGGTCCGGTAACACTAGCGCGAGTTCAGGGTGGAGGGACAATAACGGCCTCAGCCGGGGACATCGAACTGCGCGGTGTTTCCGGCGATTATTCAGGCGGGGTAGGTGTCGGTGATATCAGGATCACCGATAGCATTGGATCGTTCAGATTCACGACCGGTTTTGGCTCGATAAGGTTTGACGGGAATTTTGTCTCTGGCGGATTGAACGAATTCGAGACCGGGGTCGGGGATGTGATCGTGTCCTTCCCGGAACGAGCGGGCGTTGAACTGGACGCAACCACGTCCACGGGCACGATATCGAACGAATTAACTCTCGGGGACGAATCATCAGATTCGACGACGACGGGAGGCCGGCTCTCCGGAACACTTGGAGATGGCGGCGCCGAGTTGCTGATATCGGTCGGATCGGGGTCGATTGGGCTCAGCGATAAAACCGACGCACCCGCTCCATCATCCGTCGAGTCTTCTCCGCCTTAAACCGGCTGCTATGCAGGCCGCACCGGGTACCTGGGTCGTTTGGATCGCAGATTTGTTGAGGGGCCGTCCGGCCTCACCTCATCAAGCATCGCCTTCGTGGGCTCTCCCAACTTGTAGCCGACCCTGCGGTGGTCTGCCAGTACATCAACGGAGTGCTCGCTGAGACCAGAACCCGGCCGATACGCTTCCCCGCGGAATCGGTGACACGCTCGCTGATCTACGGCCGAAGGAACGCCGGGCGCGATGTCGCACGCATGTGCCCACGGACACATGTAAGCGATGCAGCGCGTCATCTGACCAGCGAATGCCGAGGACTCAGGCCCCGCTCCCAAAAATTGGAGCGCAGCGACCTGCCTATCCGAGAGGGTCCGTAGCCGTCCCGGACGGGACCTGGCCGTGCGTGGTGAAGTAAATCGGGTCGTCATAAATCGTGATAAAAGCAATAGTTCCAGTTACACGGAACCTGAACGGAACCGTGTAACACGCTGAGTACCCAACCGGTCACGAATAAATGCCCTGTTGGGGCCTACACGTTATCCGTTACCCGGAATCCGGTAAAGCAGCTGATGGCGCTGAATTGCGCCAGTCCCGCTTAGTGTGCGGTGACACTACCGCCGTTGATGTTGATCGACTGGCCGGTGATGTACCTCGCACGGTCTGAGCAAAGGAAACCGATCAGATCCGCAACCTCTTCGTCCGTTCCGGCCCGGCCCATCGGGATGCCAGCCTCAAGCTTCTGCCAGAATTCACCACGGCCCAGAATGTCCATACGCGCTGTTTCGATAGCGCCCGGGCAAACGCCGTTCACGACGATGCCATGAGGGGCAAGCTCTTTCGCCAGCGCCTGTGTAAATCCGTTGATGGCAAAATTGGCTGCGTTGTAGGCAGAGGTGTTTGCTGAGCCCTGTTTGCCCGCCGTGGAAGACAGATTGATGATCGCCCCACTGTCGGCGTTACGTCCGAGCATGTGCCGGGCCACGGCCTTCGCGCAGAGGAAAGAGCCGACGACCTTGATGTCTAGTACTCGCCGGAACAGGTCCTCGTCCAGGTCGACGACCGGCACTCGGTCCTCACCCCGCCGGAAAGCGGCATTATTGATCAGGATGTCGATTCGTCCGAATTCGTTGAGGGTATCGGCGACCATCTTGTCCACTTCATCGGAGCTGGACACGTCGACGACCAGCGGTAGCGCACGTTGACCCTGCTCACGAACCTGATCGGCAACAGATTCGATATCGCGCCAGCCGATCGCCTTCTCGTCGTCGGGGAACGCTTCTGGATCACGTCCAGTCCCGGTAATCACCACATCAGCGCCCATCTCGGCGAGCCGTACAGCGGAGGCGCGTCCGATACCTCGAAGCCGTCCGGCCCCGGTCACGATCGCTACCTTGCCCGCAAGTTCTTTACTCATTGTGTGCTCCCAAATCCCTGATGTCGCCCGTTTTCTCGGGCACCAGGACTAACTAACCCGGTCGTTCTCCAAGAGTCAAACTGTCTGTGAGAAGCCCTGCGCTTCCCCTGAAATAAGTAATTTCCACAACCTCTCCCGCTGGATGCGATCGCAAGAACTGCTCCAGCGCCGGCGTGTCCGGAATTGCGACGCCATCGATCTGGATGATCACATCATCGGCCTGAAGAATCCCTTCCGCCGGACTTCCGGGGACGACGCTAATCACGCCCACTCCACGCAACACCGGAAGGGAGAGCTGATCGGCGAGTGTAGGCGTGATGTCGAGCGGTTCGATACCGACAAAGCCCGGCTGAACGCCGCTCTGGGCGACCAGTCTCAGGGCGACATCGTGGGCGATGTTGATCTCGATCGCGAAACCAATGCCGTCCCCGGTCGGGATCTTGGCTGTATTTATGCCGATCACCTCGCCCTTAGCGTTCAGGAGCGGACCGCCGCTGTTGCCGGGATTGATGGCGGCGTCCGTCTGGATCAGATCTGAAAGCACTTCGGCGCCGTCCACCAACGACCGGTCCAGCGCGCTGATCACGCCCTTGCTGACGGTCGGGCCGCCCGGGAGATCGAGCGCGTGGCCAATTGCAACAACATCCTCGCCGACCCGGATGATCCCCGAATCTCCGATAGCGACGACCCGAAGATCGTCTGCGTCCACCTTGATAACGGCGATGTCGATAGATGAATCAAGACCTACGATCTCGCCCGTTAGAACCCGGCCATCTGCCAGTGATACGCGTATTTGTAAGGCGTCCTGTACAACGTGGCGGTTGGTCATGATCAGTCCACCATCGTCGAATACAAAGCCGGTCCCCGTGACGGTGCCGGCCGCCGTGGTCACACCGATTTGGACGACCGACGGCGCTGTCGTTTCAACAAGGTCCGCAGTGCTGAGTACGGGCGCAGAGGTCGGGAATGCGGTAGGAAAGGTTATCGGCGTGGGTGTGGGCGGGATCGTGAAGGGCGTCGGCGTCGGTGGGATGACAATCGGAGTAGGCGTCGGCTGAGGCGTCGCGGTTGGCTGGGGCGTCGGCTGCGGAACCGGCTGGGCGGTTGATGGGTCAGAGGCGGGACTGCTGCACGCGAGTAGCGCGATGCCTATAGCGATGATCCCTAAAAATAGGTACCAGCGGTTGTTCAACCGATTCAGTCGTTGCAAGAGCAAGAAGCTGTGATCCTGATTTCAGATGCGCGTATATCCGTCGTCATGGCCGCTCACGGTCCGGCCAACGCAGGGATGGTACCGGCTCACACGATTATCGGGAACGGGCGCTTCTGATCGCAACGGGAGATAAGACCCGGAACTCAAGTTCTGACTCGACCAGAGCGGTCACTCGCGACCCTATGGGCTGTAGTTACTGCCCTCATAAATCTCTTCGGGCGCTACTTTTGTCAAAGATGACGCCATGGCATCAGGGTTGTTCTCCATGTAGGCCTTCACTATTCGTAATCCGATAGCGGTCATGGTGCCGTCCGGAAACTCTGAGTCTAGGTCAAGAAAACACTGCATTCCAGGCTCACCGAAGCCCGCACCCAGATCAGGCTCTGCGATCGACCACAGTTCGCTCTCTCCGTCCGGTGTGATGTCATAAATCACGGCAGCAAGGTCTGGATCCATTTTTCTCAGCGTTTCTTCGTGGTCTGGGAACAGCTCCTGAAGATACGCTTCGCCAATACCAAACGAAACGAAGATGTCCAGCAGGGAATCTATCCAGGTTCCGCCTCCCAGGGTGAAGCGGGAAAAATTTACTGTTTGTCTTGCCGTCTGTTTGGGAACAGTCACCCGCCAGAAATCCTCCAAGTTCGGAAGCCCGTTTGGATTGATCCGGAACTCGATCCGGGTGGTGACGTCATCAAACGGGAGCATCGCATAGCCTTCGCGCTCCAGGTTGTCTATTCCCTCCTGGGGAAGGCCTGCTGTAATCGGCCCCCTTGAAATTGATCGTCTGTACCACTCCCTCCTCCAGTGTTGGAGCAATACGCTCTAACACTGGTCCGATAATCGATTCCACGTCAACTACATCGATCGCCTGCGCAAGATCAGGCTCCGACCGGTACAGGAAGTTGACCTTGAACTTCCCATCGACGAATGTCGCTTCACGAGGCCCAGGTACGTATTCCGGTATCGGCACCGCCGTGGGTTGAGGTGTCGCGGTCGGCTCCGGCACGCTTGAGGCCGCTAACGAACTAGTGGGCGTCCCCGTCGGCGCCGCTGCCGGTGTTGATCCGCTGGGATGACCCGCACGCCGCTGTCGACAGTGCAAGAAGGACCGCGCTTATGACAGCGGCCAATCGCATAAATCGTCGTCCCGGCACTCTTGTTTCTTGCGCCGAGTTTCGCTGCCATCGAATGGACTTGAATATTCGCAACATTGGCTTTGCCGCCCCCCTCGGAATCGAAAACCAGCCGGTCCTGGCCAATTAATGCCAATTTGTTCTCCGGCACATTAGATGGAGTGCCACAAACGGACAACTACGCCCTTAACTGCCAACTATTCCGTAATTAGCGCTGTGTGAAATTCCCACTCCTGGCTAATCCACCTCGCGGTGTTGCGAAATTCGCACAGATTCAAGACCGTCACGATTATGTGGTATCAATCTCTGGCACACTGCCTTGGAAACCGGCGGCATGGTTAAAAATCGCCACGCGGTCGGTTTTCAAAGATGGCTAATTTCAGTGATCCTCCTCGACCCGCCATCGTTTACGGTTCCGGCGTTGAACTGGCGCTGTTGAGCAACGGGGATCGGTTAAAATTCGTCGGTTGCTGGGAGGTGATTAGTCATCGGTAGATCAGGGTCAGGGCCGTTCTTATTCGGCCGTTTCATACGCCGTCGGGGGACGGCAGACGCCGGACTACTCTTCGGAGTCGGCCTGGCGATCCTGATCGCCACCATTGTGATCGGCGGCGCCCCGGCCTACCTCAAAAGCCTGGACCGCGTCGGTGTGGAGGGTGTCCTCGACGATCTGCGACCGATTGGCAAAAACCTGGTCGTCACAAATGACGCCATTTCTTCAAGGCTCAGCGCGGTCAACTCGGTCACGGTAGAAATTGATCAGACTTCCGCCGCCGTTATGGGCCACCTTGCCTCACCTTCACGACGCGCGCTTCGGTCACCGTACCATCGCAATGTAGACCCGTTCACGATCGAGAATTGGTCCCTCGCACGTTTCGTGCTGATGGATGGATTCTTAGACAACGTGCAGTTCGTATCCGGCGGACCACCCCAGATACCTGTTAACAACCAGACCGGTGCGTCAACCGGAATCGTCGCAGAAGCTGCGATCCTGGAGAGTCTTGCGGAAGACCTCGGAATCTCCCGTGGAGAGACCCTGACGCTCAGGCTTGCGTTTGGAGCATCGTCCGCCGTTAACGTGCTCATCAGCGGCATTTTTGTCCCCGATGACGAGCTAAGTGATTTCTGGATGGGCTTGGCCGGCCCAATGTTGCGTCCCGAGGTTTTGCCGGGGTTCGGTGGAGGCGCTGCGGGACTTTTCCTGACAGAGGAAGGTTTTGGCGCCGTTGCCCTGGAGGCCGCTGCGACCCCGATGAACGCGACGTGGATCGTGAATCTTGACCAGGTCGGATTGCCTGAGTTGAAGGCGAGGGAAATCGTCGACCTATCCAGGGAGTTTGAAGCTCGAATCGACCAGGCAGTCCCTGGGTCGTTAGTTATCACGGGTCTTGAGAGGGCATTCGGATCGCTTGACCGCAGATCCGTGTTCGCACGGATACCAATGTTCCTGATGGCCACCATCCTGATCACCATCGTTGCCTACTACCTATTGATGGCGGCCAGCGTACTTTCGGGCAGAAGACGAGACGAAATCGGCATCCTACGCAGTCGCGGCGTGTCGTTGGCCCAGATGACCCGGCTATACGGGCTGGAAGCGGCGATATTGATCGGCATACCGGTGTTAATCGGTCCCTTTGTATCAATAGTCCTAATCTCTCAGTCCGGCCGGATTCCGCCCTTTAATGAGATTACAGGCGGCGGAACCCTTCCCGTGTCGCTTGAATGGAACCAGTTCCTGCTCTCCCTTGTGGTGGGGATGGTGGCGCTTGTAGTGCTCGTCGTGCCGACAGTTCTGAGCGGCGTAGGAAACATCGTGACTCAATTTCGGAACGAAGTACGCCCGACGGGACCCCCGTTTTTCCAGCGCTACTTCCTTGACGCCGTGCTACTGGCCCTCGCCGGGTTCCTTGTCTGGGAACTCAGTGCAAGCGGCAACGAAGTGATCCGGGTCGATGAGAACGGCGGACTGAGCACAGATGCGACGCTGTTCTTCGTCCCCGCACTCGCACTTCTGAGTTTGTCGCTGATCTTCTTGCGGGTGTTTCCGCCCGTGATACAAGGGATGGCTGCTCTCCTGGCAAGATTTGGACCGGCGTGGATAGCGATCGCTGTCTGGCGTCTCAGCCGAGCGCCCTATTTCTACGCCCCCGTCGTACTTTTGCTCATGCTGGCTTCGGGGTTGGCTGTTATCGCCGCAACACTCTCGTCAACTCTGCAGGACAGCGCTCAGGATCGCGTTTTGTACGACTCTGGCTCTGATATCCGCGTCGAGTCGGCTCGAGGAGCTATAGATATTGTCGAGACTCTGAAAGAGTTTTCGTCTGTCCGTGAAGCCTCCGCCGCCTTGCGGGTCCGGGGAGAGATTGGAACAGGGTCTGACGGTCCTGAATTTGGGTTTCTCGCCGTGCAATCAGACCGATTCAAGGACATCGCATGGTTCCGCCCGGACTTCTCTGAATCTGGCCTGACGGATCTCATGAATTCCGTATCGTCTGGCGGTGCACTGGAGCCATTGTTCCTACCTGCCTCCGCAACAGAACTCGGGATTTGGACGCAGACGGATGACGATATCGCCCATCTCTTTTTATGGGCGACGGTACGGGGTGGAACCGGCATCGTAGAGACGATTACGCTTGGCCCGGTGAAGCAAGGCGACTGGCGCCTCCAGACAACGGAGCTTGAGGGCATCGTCACACCGATCGAACTGCTGTCCATCAAGCTCTTTGAGCCGGCGGGAGATGACCGCGCCACGGCCGGATCAATTCTTCTGGACGACGTTGTCGCGATCGATTCGGGGATGGGCGATCGGGTCGTAGTCGTGAATTTTGATCAGTCTGATCGATGGACTACGTTCCCAACGTCTGAGGGCCTGGACGCTGTATTTACGCTCGTGCAGGAGTCCGGTGGCATCGGTGAGGAGTCCGGGACCGGTATCGGGCGGCTGGCCTTCGGACGCGGGTCTGATGGCGGTGTACGCGGTATCTACCGATCGGCGAGAGGCGGACCGCTGCCCGTAATTGTGAGCTCCACCCTGGCCGCAAACACATCTATTTCTCCAAACGTCCCGTTCATCGCCAAACTGTCTGGATCTCTGACACCGCTCGTGGCCGTCGACGTGATTGATTACTTCCCGACCCTGGATCCAAACACCGACATGGGATTCGTAGTCGCCGACCTCGACAGGCTTGCGGACTACATCGATCTGAAGGGCGGTCTATCAACCACCTTGATCGACGAGTTGTTCATCGCCGTCGTTCCCGAAGATCACGATCAGGCGTTGGCAGACGTCAACTCAGTACTGTCGATCGCTGCACGGGTAAGCGTGAGACGGGATCAACAAAACGAGTCTCTTGTTGACCCGCTGTCGGTCGCCGGTTGGCGGGGTGTTGGCCTGATCGCAGGAGTCACGACACTGCTCGTCGTAGTACTTGGCTACCTGACATATCTCCGGTCCTACTCCGGAAAGATGAGTACGGAAGAAGCGTTCGTACGGTCCATGGGGTTCAGTCGGATCAACTACATCGCAACGGCCGCGATAGAGCATCTATTTCTCGGGTTCATCGGGATTGTTCTGGGTATTGCGGCGGGATTGGCCATCGCCGGTCTCGCGGTGAAAGTATCCACGAGAACCTCCTCCGGTGATGAGCCACTTCCGCCGTTCATCCTTGCAACGCAGTGGGAACCGGTTTTGCTCGGTTACGTTCTCATTGGGGCGGTCGCCGTCGTCTCCGTGGCCTACTTGACCGTCCGATACAGCAGGCGAGAGCTGCATGAGGCGACGAGGTTGGGAGAGTGATAATCACCTCCCTGCGTCTCATCGCCCGCCGAAGCATCGCGCACATAAAGCTTCTGACTGCGGTGATCGCCGGAGTCGTCATTGCGGTGGCGATCATGGCCGCCACATTCATCTACTTCGATTCCCTCCGCAACCTGGCTCTTCGGCATGCGCTGGAACAGCAGCCGGCAAGCTCTCTGGATGTCGTCATGCAGGCGTCCACGTCGACGGGTCAGCGATCAGTACACGAGGCACTGCTTGGCCGTGTTGATGGCATTCTCGCAATGGGCGTCAGTGACATCGTCCAGAAGCAACATCTTGCTATCCGATCAGCGACGTTCAACTTTGAGCCCGTTTCGGATGTACCCGTAGACGAGGGTGGAGTGGCACGTCGCGCTGTCTTTGTATTGCTTCCGGGCCTCGAAGACGAGATCAACATTGTGGCCGGTGAGTCGCCCGGGACGCAGGCCGAGGCGGTAGATGGTGAGGTTTTCAGGCCACGTGTACTCATCCCGGCTAGTGTGGCGGATGCGTTCGATTTCACCGTTGGCGAGAGTTTTGCCGCTGTGCCGTTCTGGGATGACGATAACCCGGCGCCTGAGCCGGTGATCGCCGGCATCTTTGAGCGACGCAACCCGGATTCCACATATTGGCGGGCTTACGACGAGGTGTTCGCGCTTCCTTCGGACAACTTCTTGTTCGCTGTGGCGGTGGTGGACGAGGCCGTATTTGTAGACAACCTTGCCTCGCATCTGCCCAACATGGCGGTGTCTTACGGCTGGACGTTGGACGTAGACCCTGACCGTATCGACGCCCGAAAAGCGCAGGGCATCGTGGACGCCCTGTCCATTCTCGAGGCCACGCTCAAGATAGATAGCAACGCCTACCGGCAGATCACCGGCCTGGATGCGACGCTTTCTGACTTCGAGACGCGCCTCTTCTTCAACCGTCTACCCATGATCATCGTGATGGTGCTGGTCGTACTCGTAGTGCTGTACTACGCAGTCACACTCGCCAGCCTGCTTGTTGACGCGCAGCGTGGGGAGATTTCACTTTTGCGAACCCGGGGATCGAGCGGGGCGCAGATAGTGACGGTCTTTGCGATAGAGGCGGCCGTGCTCGCAGTGGTAGCAGTGGCCATCGGCCCGCTGATCGCCGCGCTGGCGATCAAGTACGCCGGAACAATGCCGTGGTTTAACGATCTTAACGGCGGCGCGGCACTTCCCGTGAACGTGAGCTGGGAAGCGTACCGGCTTGCCGCACTGGGCGGAATATTCAGCTTCATTGCGCTGTTCTACCCCGCGTTCAGAGCCTCGCGCGTCGGCCTCCTGACTTACCGGAGCCGTTCGGGAAGATCGACCGGACCGCCTGCATTCCAGCGCTATTACCTGGACGTGGGAGCGCTTGGCGTCGCCGTGGTGTTGCTGGCTCAGCTCCAATCAAGAGGTTCAGTCGCCGCGGAAAACCTGGCCGGCGAGAAAACGGTCGACCAGATAGCCCTCGCGTTCCCGGCGCTGTTCCTGGTCGTCGCCGGCCTTGTGCTGTTGCGACTTTTTCCGGTGATGATGGGGCTGCTCGCGCGGTTGTTCTCCGGGCCTGTCTTCTACAGGTTCGTGTCCCCGATGATGATCCTCGGACTGTGGACGATGGCGCGCAACCCGGCGCACTACTCCCGGCTTTCCTTGCTGTTCATTCTCACGGCGGGGCTCGGGGTGTTCTCGGCTAACTTTGGCGCCACACTGGATCGCAGTAGCAGCGACCAGGCTCTTTATGCCACGGGAGCCGATGTACGGGTCGTCGGACTTGCGCCCAGACCACAACAAGGAAGCGCGGACATCATCGGCAGCATCGAAAAGATCGATGAAGTCGAGAAAGTCTCCCGCGTGATGCAGCGAGACGGGGTCGTGCACCGTGCATTCGGCAGCGACTCATATCGAATGGTGGCCGTAGATCCGGACAGCTTTGTCGAAACAGCGTGGTCGAGGTCGGATTTGAACTCGGGAGATCTGCAGTCTCAACTGGAGTCGATACGCGTCGATGGCATGCCGGGAATCCCACTGCCTGAGGGCACCCGATTTATATCCATGCGCGTTCGGCCAAGTCAGCCCACTCCCGGCCTAAGCGTCATCGCTTCTTTTAGAGATGACAACGGCAGGTACTCAACAGGGGTAATCGGAACGCTGGAGCCCCGCCCGGCGAACGCCAGGCGATTTTCGTGTCCAGAACTAACTGTCCCGGTCGACGGGTCAGACGAATCCGCACCATCGTCGGAATGGTGCACCATCGGCGGGAGCGCCGGTAGGATGACGTTCAGTGTTGCAGATGCTCCGTCAGAATCTTTGAACCTGCTCGCATTCCGGTTTAGCCCATTGCGATCGTTCCTGTCCGGCTCCGGCCCTGTACCTGCAGGGACGCTTCAGATCGATGAAATCTCGGCCATTTCCGAGGATGGGACGGTGACCGTGATCGAATCATTTGACGACCCGGAGGCATTCGATCGTTGGAGCGGAGTCCTGCTTCTTCCGGCATCAGACGCAGAAGATCGGCTGATACCCGGGGCCGTAAGCCTCAGTTGGGGTGAGTTCGAGCCGAACAGCGGCTTTATGCTCTTCGCCGGACTTGAGTCGCCGCCGATCCCGGTGCTGGTCAGCCGCGAATTCATTGAACGGTCAGGTCGTTCCGTCGGGGATGTGATCGAGGCGATGCTGGACACCGAGGACCTCACTCTTGAGATCGTCGATATCATCGATTTTATCCCTACCGTGGATCCCAATCAGAACCCGTTCATAGTCGCAGACATCGCCGCCGTTCTCGCCGCCGCCAATCGGTTCGGGGCGTTCGGTAGCACTATCCAATACAACGAACTCTGGATCCGAGCGCCGGAAGAAGATACGGCCTATGTCGCCGATCGTATCACCGCCCAGATCAATCTATTGCCGTTCTCATTTACCGGAATTGTCCACAGAGATGCGGCGCTTGCGGAGATCGCGTCTGACCCGCTAGTCCGTGCGGGCTGGTCGGTCCTGCTGGCGCTGGCGTACGGCACGGTCCTTCTGGTAAGTGCCGTCGGATTTCTTGTCCACTCCCAGGTATCGTTCGACGCCCGAAAGGGTGAGTTCGCCCTGCTAAGGACCATTGGTTTATCGATGCGTCAGCTCCTTTCTCTCGTCGTACTTGAACAGGCACTCGTCCTCGGCGTCGCGATCGGCATTGGCATCTTCATGGGAACCCGCCTTGGTGGCACAATGCTGCCGTTCTTGAGCAAATCAGGTGAAGGCATTCGGGTAGTGCCGCCCATACTTGTTGAAGTTGACTGGGCATCCTTTGGGATTACCTTTGCCTTGCTGGGCGTCGTAATCCTTGTCGTGGTAGCCGTGATCCTGCACAGCGTTTACCGTATGTCGATCCAGTCCGTGCTCAGGCTCGGCGAAAGATGACCCTCCTATGACGACCGGAAACTCCGGATCACAGAACACCTCGTACATTTCTTGCAGGGATGTTTTCAAGATCTACAAGGTCGCTGATCTTGAGGTGGTGGCCCTGCGCGGACTCGAACTTGAGGTCGAGCGCGGGGAGGTTATGGCGATCATCGGCGCGTCCGGAAGCGGGAAGTCCACCCTGCTAAATATCCTTGCCGGGTACGACGCACCGTCTGCCGGACAGGTTCACGTGGGCGAATATGACCTCCTCAACATGAGCTCCAAACAGATAGTCGAGTACCGGCGACGAGAGGTCGGTTTCGTCTGGCAGCAGACCTCTCGCAACCTGTTCCCGTATTTGAACTCCCGGGAGAATGTCGAGCTGCCGATGCTTCTCGCTGGCGCCGGGGGACGCGAACGGCGCAATCGGGCGAAGGAGCTGCTGTCGCTGGTGGGACTTGGGCACAGGTTCTCGCACAAACCGGCCCAGCTATCGGGCGGGGAGCAACAACGTGTCGCCATAGCCGTCGCACTCAGCAACCAGCCGTCGTTACTTCTTGCAGACGAACCGACGGGCGAACTGGACACGGAGACCGGGCAAGAAATCCTTGACATGCTGTCCACGGTAAATCGGGAACTCGGCACGACCATCATCGTCGTGACCCACGACCCCGCTGTTTCTCAATCGGTTGGACGTGCGGTCGCCATACGTGACGGCAAGACGAGCAGCGAAATTCGTGGAAGGGTCAGTTTTGATCGACAGATCGGCGGCGGGCGTCACGATGTTGTGGAGCACCTGTTGGTCGATTCTTCTGGTCGTGTTCAGATACCAAGGGAGATGCTGGACGAGCTGAATATCAAGCGCCTCGTCCAGATGGATGTGGAGAACAATCAGTTGCGGATTCGACCGTCCGATGCGGTGGATGAGTCGTCAAGCGAACGAGACACGCGAGGTGCATCGTGACGACGAACGGCGCAACCCAGCCACTGCTGGTGGCAGATCACGTGAGCCGAACCTTCCATCTCGAGGGTGAAGAGGTTCACGCCGTCCGGGACATCAGCCTCACCATCAACCGTGGCCGATTTGTGGCGATAGTCGGGCGCTCCGGTTCCGGGAAGACGACGCTCCTGAACCTGCTTGCCGGTCTCGATACGCCTACGAGCGGACAGGTTCGTTTCGAGGGTCGGGTCGTCTCAGAGATGGGCGAGAAAGAGATGACAGAGCTGCGCCGACATCGGATCGGCATCGTCTTCCAGTCTTTCGGACTTCTCCCATTGCTCTCAGCGTTCGAGAATGTGGAGTTGCCGTTGCGGATCGCCGGTGTTGGCGCCCGGATACGAAACGAACGTGCTGAAGAGGTGCTTGACCTCGTCGGACTGCTGCCTCGGGCACGGCATCGGCCGTTTGAGCTTTCGGGTGGTGAGCAACAGCGCGTCGCCATCGCCCGCGCCGTCGCAATGCGTCCGTCTGTGATACTTGCGGACGAACCGACCGGGGAGCTTGATTCCGCGAACGCCGAGTCGATCTTCGGCCTGTTCAGTGAGATGGCGGGCGCGGAAGAGATGGCGATCATCACGACCACCCATGACCAGACCCTCCTCGATATGGCGCAAGAGGTGTACGAGATCGGTGACGGCTTGATCATCAAGAGTGGAGCCGCTCCATCGACGGAATCGGAAGTGCGACCTGATACCTCCCAGGTGGAAGTCCCACCCGCAACGGCAGACGAGGGCCCACCACAAATTTCCGGGCCGGCGGACGATAGTATTTTCCGCAGGCCAGAGTAGTCGCCCGGGGATCATCCCTGAGAAATTTGCTCCCCGCACACTTGCCGTGCCACTCGATAAAAGGTCGGTTACCCTTTCGGTATGCCTTACGTCACTTCGTCAGGCCGCCGTCTTTACTACGAAGTCGCAGGCGAAGGCTTTCCGTTGCTCATGCACCACGGGTTTGCACAATCTGCGCAAAGTTGGATAGATGCCGGATGGCGTGACCTTCTTGCGAAACGATCACGACTGATTACCTTCGACATTCTCGGCCACGGCAGGAGCGACACGCCGCACGATATCGAGGCGTACTACATGGAAGAGCGGATGTCTGACGTGATCGCCGTAGCGGGTGCCGCGGGCGCGGATAGATTCGACATGCTCGGTTTTTCACTTGGTGGTCGGGTGGCGCTTAATATGGCGTTCCAACGGCCGGAAAACCTCAGAAGCCTCATCGTTGGCGGGATGCATGCCCGGGCTACCGGGCTGACGGCCGACAGCATGAAAAGGCGGACGGCGACACTGAGGAACGGCAGTGTCCGCGCGCTCAGACGGGCTCTCGGGCTGAACGCCGCCGCATCCAGATATATCCCGGACCCGGACCCGGAGGCGCTGGCCCTCTCCGATGAAGGCCTGCTTGAATGGCCCGGCGTCGTCGAAGAACTGCCCTCGCTCGATATGCCGACCCTCATGTTTGTGGGTGAGCAGGACCGTATGCAGCCCTGGGTTGAAGAGGACGCGGCGTCCATCCCGGACGTGAAATATGTATGTTGTCCTGACGTCGACCACGTCGGGTCGTTCGATCGCAGCGATCTGGCAGGACCGTCGGTCATTCAATTCCTGTCAGGTTTGGGCAGCGCACCCGGGGAGACGACCGTATGAACGGCATTCTTATCCTGGTCGGCGGCGGCGAGTTTGAGCCGGAAATGAAATACGTCGATCGCATCTTGTTGGACAAAGTGATCGGTCGTCCGCACATCGCCATACTGCCGACCGCCGCCGGAACTGACCCTGCCAGGGCCCTAAGTCTGGCGGAGACCGGAGCAGCCTATTTCCGCGCACTTGGCGCAGAGGTCGATCCAGTTCCGGTCATTGATCGTGAGTCGGCGATGGATGAAAGCCTTGCGGCCCGCATCGAGGACGCCAACGTTATCTACATGACTGACGGCGACGCTGAATATCTGTACAGCACGCTGCAGTTCAGCAACGCCTGGACCGCCATAGGAAACGTGATCGAAATGAACGGTGTTGTGGCGGCATCTGGCGCATCGGCGACGATGTTTGGAGAACGCTCCCCCGGTTCTGCGTTCCGATCTGGCCCCGCGTTTAACATCTTCCCGGGTTCGGTCATCGTCCCAAATTACGAGACGATGTCGTCGTTAAGCATGCGCGTACGCCGCTTTCGTGGTCGTAGGTTCGCTTACCTGGGAATCGACCGTCACACGGCGCTGTTCAACCAGAACTTCCAGTTCACGGTGGTGGGTGAGGGAAGAGTCACCGTCTGGAGCAAAATCCGTCATGAGACGCGTGACGATGGCGATCCTCTTGTGTGGCCGTAAGCGGGAGTTCTGACCATCCGGATCACGATGTTCCGGATGTAAGATTCTTGAGCAACATTTTTCAGATCGTTAAATTTTCGGGACGCGTTTTTACGGCGCGGCCCACCCCATAAAACAATCTTGTGCGGGACGTCGACGTTTGTTCCCGTCGCGATGGAGGCCGAAACCAAATGCCGAGGGCGATTGATCCAGATCCGGCTTATGAACGCGCCATGGTTGTCGTGGCGCATGCAGATGACGCTGAGTACGGATGCTCCGGATCCGTAGCTAAAATGGTCCGTGAGGGGATCGAGGTCGTGTACGTACTGTGTACCGACGGCAGCAAGGGCAGCGACGATCCCAAAGACACCCAGGAATCGCTCAGCGCCGTGCGGAAGCAGGAGCAGATCGAGGCCGGGAAAGTACTGGGCCTTAAAACGGTCGAGTTCCTCGGGTTTCCGGACTCTGAACTGGAGCCGACCCTCGCACTTCGTAAAGCTATCGCGCGTGAGATTCGGCGGCACAAGCCGGACATACTGATCTGCCAGAACCCGACGCGTAGCCTGGCGATCTCAGGTTACATAGGCCACCCGGATCACCAGGCAGCGGGTGAATCGGCGCTGTCCGCCGTTTACCCGACGGCGCGCGACCGTTTGACCTACCCGGATCTACTCGAAGAAGGCTTCGAATCGCACAAGGTTCGTGAGGTCTGGGTCATGCTCGGCCTGGAGATCGGAGACTTCTTCAACGAACTCGAAGAAGAGGATATGGAAAAAGCCGTTGCCGCACTCAAGTCACACGAGAGCCAGGTGCAGTACCCGGAAGTAGACGCCCGGATGCGCGAATGGCGGGGCCGGACCGGAGCAAAGGTCGGCTTTAAATTTGCCGAGGCGTTCAAGGTCTTCACGCTGGGTTAATCCCGGCGGCTAAGCCTTGGCGCGTTCCTGTTCAACAAGCACCCGCCGGAGAATCTTGCCGGACGGGTTCTTAGGGATGGCGTCGATGAACTCGACCTCCCGAAGCTGCTTAAACGTGGCGACGCGCTCTGCAACGAACTGCATCAGCTCATAGCCGTCGACAGACGATCCTTCTGTCCTCACAACGAATGCCTTTGGGACCTCACCCGACTCCTCGTCCAGTTTGCCGATCACGGCGCAGTCAGCGACCGCCTCGTGCTCAAGCAGCAACCCTTCCAGCTCCGCGGGCGGAACCTGGAAGCCCTTGTACTTGATCAGCTCCTTCTTGCGGTCGACGATCCAGATGTAACCGTCCGGGTCCATTCGTGCGATGTCGCCCGTGTGCAGCCAACCGTCATCGGTGAGCGTCTCCGCGGTTGAATCCGGATCATCGAAGTAACCCTTCATCACCTGCGGACCCCGCATCAACAACTCGCCCTCTTCGCCGAAGGGCAACTCGCGAACGCCTTCATCCAGATCGACTACCTTCTGCTCGGTATCAGCACTTGCGGGTCCGACGGACCCCGGCCGTGCCCGATCACCTTCCGCAAAATCGGCGTTCGTGAATGGCGAGGTCTCGGTCATTCCGTACGCCTGCAATATCGGCACTCCTGTCACCGATTGGACCCGGGTTTGCAACTCTGTGGAGAGTGGAGCGGCGCCGATGACCATGAAGCGCAAGGCCGACAGGTCGTGATCCTTGACCCCCGGGTAACTCGCCAGCCCGACAAGCACCGGCGGCACCGTGTAAAGGCCGGATACGCTGTGGTCTTCGATCAGTTGGAGGAACTCGTCCATATCGAACCGTCCCATCATCACCTGCACATTTCCGATGGCGATGCACGGATTCATCAGCACGTTCATGCCGTAAATATGGAACAGCGGCAAGTGGACAAGTATCACGTCGTCCGGCCGTGGCTCGGCGAACTCTCCGGGTCGTTTGATGAACTGCTCCACATTTGACGTGAGGTTGTGATGCGTCAGCATCACGCCTTTGGAGAGGCCGGTCGTCCCGCTTGAGTACGGGAGCGCTGCGATATCGTTCATCGGGTCGAACTTTATGTCCGGCGCCTGTGCAGGGGCGGTGGCGATGCGGGCCCAGAAAGAGGTGGGGTCGATGCCGTCCGGGTAGATCACGACCACCTCGGGCGGACTGTCAAGGAGTGGTTTCGCCGCCTCCGACATCTCGACCAGAGACTCGTGAACGATCAGTATCGAGGCGCGGCTGTTGTTGAGCTGATGGGCGATCTCACGTTCCCGGTAGCCCGTGTTGAGCGTGGAGACGATAGCCCCGGCCTTTAGCACGCCATAGAAAGCGATCTCAAACTCGGCGCAATTTGGCGCCATCAACCCGACACGGTCACCTTTGCGGACGCCCATATCGACCAGAGCAGCTGCCAGGCGGTCGCTGTGGGCGTTGAGTTCGCCAAACGTGAACCGTCGATCTCCGTCGATCACGGCGATCTTTGAAGGCCACTTGTCGGCGGCGTCGATCAGGTACTGCTGTACCGGATGTACGGCGTATGGCTGTAAGGAATTGCGAAAGGGCGTTGGAGTGCTCAAAATGGACCTCCCGGCGGATCTATCTACGGCAGATCAAGCCTTACCTGGATCGCAGCGTTGGCGATGATCGCAAAGTCGTCCCCGGCCTCGTCCGGGATGTCGATACCGCCCTTGACGGCCTTAACCGTCACCTGGCCGTGAGGGAGCGTCGCCAGGACGGCGTCTTTGTCCACCTTGTCCGGCTGCTGGACACCGATGATCACCTCTACCTGCATCGATTCGATATCGACGCCGCTCGCCCGGGCGATACCGAGCGAACTGTGGTGGAGGGCGTCAAATACGGCGCGGACCGCCGCCTTGGTGTAGTCGCCGCCGTGCAGGTCGTTTCCGGTCCCCATCTCGAGGATCACGCGTTTCAGTGGCATGGGATTCCTCCTAAGGGAGATCGAGCCGCACGAGGGCGGCCGCACTTGCGATCAAGGTTCCGTCGGTGCCTTCGTCGTTGAGGATCTCTAGTCCCCCTTCGACGACGTTCACCGTGCCGGTGCCATGTGGAAGGACCGCCAGCACGGCGTCCTTGTCCACCTCATCCGGCCGGGGGACGCCGATGGTCACCTCGACCCGCATCGAATCCACATCCAACCCGAGCGCATTGGCAGCGCTGAGGGAGTTGTGCCAGAGGGCGTCTCGCAACGCCCGTACGGCCGCCTTCGTACAGTCCCGTCCCCTGATGTCTGTGCCCATGCCAATTTCGAGCACTACCCGTTTCCAGGTCATACGTATCTCTCCAAACGCTTTAGTCGGCAATCCTCAATAACAGGGAATCGAGCTAAGCGGTCTCTACGTGATCTTCCGCCGCCGTCTTCGCTGCGCCGGCTATCTCCCGCAACTGGTTCATCTGGTCCTGCATGGCGAATTGCATCAGGCGCGAGTCCGACGAGTGCATGATGAACCGAGCGCCAAGGTTAATTGCGGTGCCCGAAGTCTCGATGGTCTGCTGGTGGATCATCACCGGGATACCCTTTGCGTCCGTCTTGGCGATGATGTCCTTCAGCACGTCGGTGTACTTGTCGTTGGAGTAGTCGTCCGGGATGCCGAGAGACGTGGACATGTCGTTCGGGCCGATGAAGATGCCGTCGATGCCTTCAACTTCCAGAATCTTGTCCAGGTTCTGGTGTCCCGGGACAGATTCGATACCGATGATGATGATCGATTCCTTGTGACGGGCCTCCAGGTACTCCTTCGACTTGTCGCTCGGGAGTACGCCATCTGTCACCGCACGGATCAGATACTCGCCCTTCAGTGGGTGCCATTTCGCTGTGGCGACCACCGCCTGGACCTCTTCAACCGTTTCGCAGTAGGGGACGAGCACGCCAGCTGCTCCCGCGTCCAGCGCCATCGCAACCCACTCAGATTTCGGGATGGGTACGCGGACAATCGGCGTGATCCCGGCCTGTCGGAGGACCATGCAAAGGAGCTGAATCTCCGCACGGTCACGGGAACCATGCTCGGAATCGATGATCGCAAAGTCGAGCGTGCTGCCGGCCAGCGCACCGGAGAATCTGATCCCCTGCATCGAGGAGATCATGCAGCCAAATACGTGTCCGCCGCCGTTGAGAGTTTCCTTAAGTTGAACAGCGTCCATTTCTGAGCGTCCCTTTCCTGAATATGATTTTGGGGGTCTGGTTGTTGGTGTTGTTTTCATCGACCCGGGATGGGCCGGTCCACAAGAACAAAGTATTTGAGTACAGATACGCCATGCGGCGCTCGCACACGATAAACGAACATCGGCAACTGTGCGCGCGTGAGTTTTACCTCAGGATGTTGCTGGGATCGACTCCGGCTTAGCTCACCCCTCGCCAGAATGGCTCACGTTTGCGTATGTTGTCGAGAATTGATGGATCCCATGGCTCGAGATCGAATCCTTCCGGTTGTGGAGGCCTGCCTGCCCAGCCGATATGTTCGTAGACCCGGCTGTCGGTGTAATACGTCTCGTACACCAGCTCAACGAACTCGGAAAACTGGACCGGAAGATCGGATTCGACGGTCGCAAGGGCTGCGATCTGCCTCTCTTCATCGAGGGCGGCAAATCCGCCTTCTACCCGG
>Ga0208879_1001247_pt1 | contig 24305 bp, 23 predicted proteins | sample Knorr_S15_td_Bot_FD_185605 | JGI IMG/M metagenome (GOLD analysis project Ga0208879, IMG submission 185605) | Marine microbial communities from Southern Atlantic Ocean transect - Knorr_S15_td_Bottom_ad_5009_LV_A (SPAdes) (version 2) | ecosystem: Environmental > Aquatic > Marine > Oceanic | place...
TTTTCTTGGATAGTTGTAGATTGTAAATGTGAAAAAATACACTAATAGAACGGCAATACTACTTTACTTGGCATAGCCTTCTTGTTTACTGCCACATTGTTGAATTTTTAAATGAGTGATTTGAATTAAATCAGCAAAAGGAATCATTCTTCTTGTTAAAGATTCTAATATTCCTTTATAACTTCGTGGTGCACAAGCAACATAATTTGGAAAAGCAAATTGGTTGGCAGATTTGGGGCGCACCATATCTTCTTCTTTTAATTTTGCATAGCATAACTTATACCTATATACAACATAACAGATATAAGTGCAGAAAATATCATTGATAACCTCCAAAAGTTTTTCCATTGGTTTCCTTTAAATAATAATCCAAATAACCCAAATAGACAGCTTATACCGCCATAGATAAATCCACTAAAAAAAAATGAACCAATTATTTCTACATAATCAAAACCATCTAAAATACTTAACGCTACTGCTGTTAAGGCTGGACATAAAAAAGTTGTTATTGCAAATATTTCTTTATCCACATTCATAAGAATACATTATAATTTTTCTAATATAATCTAAATTATTTCATTGGATTAAACCATAGACATATCTTCTTCTTTTAAAATTATTGTAAATTGTAGGTATGAAAAAGTTGTTATTTCTTTTATTCTTTATTCCACTTGTTTCTTTTGGGCAAGTCAGTGAGAATATGATGACTCAAATTGTTGAAACCATCAATAAAGAGAGTCCAATGACAGATCCACGTACAGGCGTTACTATGACTGGCGCAATGTCATATAGTAATACTTTAGTTTATCTATATGAGGTTCCAGATGAATGGTATCCTCCGGAGGATATGAAGGAAATTTTAATTGAGAATTTACAAACTGCTGGAATTATAGAGGTATATATAAAAGCTAAAATAAATATTGATTATAACTATTATAAAGAGAGTAGATTAATAAAAAAAATTAACATTAAGTATAATGAGTTAAAAAATAAATATGATAATAATGGGGATTTAATAAAAACAGAAACTTCCATCAATGAGCTTGGAAAGTATATAAATTTCAAAGACCATCTTAAAGCCAAAGGCCTAAGCTTTCGAGTTAAAGCTCCTTTAGGTTTTAGGCAATCTGAAGCTGACAGGCCTAATATAATTCAAAAGTGGGTAAAAAATATAGATGACGATATGGTGTCTATTATGATTCTTGTTTATAAACAAGAGAATGAAATTAAGGATATAACTAAAGAAGAATGGAGACAATATTTAAAATATGAAGGCGGTGTTGATGAATATGCAAGTAATATTCCTGGCGCTTCAAATCAAGAATATTTTGTTGTTGACAATTACCCAGGACTTGTAATTGATGCGGTTCAAAAACTTGAAAGATTAAATCTTGCTATGGATATGTATATGACTCAAATATCAGTATTTGTCGAAGATTACAGTTTTCAATTACAATTAATAAGTAGTAATAAAACCATTAAAAATAATTATAAGAATCTTTTTTATTTATTTGCCAACTCAGTAATTTTCCCTTTTCAATATTGATCCTAAACCATAGGCATATCTTCTTCTTTTAAAATTATTGTAAATTGTAGGTATGAAAAATCTAATATATATATATTTAGGATTAAGTTTAATATTTAGTTGTTCTCCTACTAACAATTACGATGTTTTAATCAAAAACGGAACAATTACTGATGGATCAGGAAATCCTGCTTATTTAGGATCTGTTGGTATTAATGCAGACACTATTGCAGCTGTTGGAAAGCTAAAGGCAACAGGAACTTTAGAGATAGATGCTACGGGTTTGATAGTCGCTCCTGGTTTTATAAATGTACTTTCTTGGGCAACCGAATCATTAATTGAAGATGGGAAATCCCAAGGAGATATTATGCAAGGTGTCACTTTAGAGGTTTTTGGTGAAGGATGGTCGATGGGGCCACTAGGTAAAGATTTAAAAAAGAAATTACAATTACCAACAGCACAAGGAGATATTAAATACAAAGTAGATTGGAATACATTGGATGAATATTTACAATCATTAATAAAACGTGGTGTATCACCTAATGTCGCTTCATTTATTGGTGCAACTACAGTTCGAATTAATCACATAGGTTATGAGGATCGTGCTCCAACAGATGAAGAATTGGCTTCTATGGAAGAAATGGTAAGACAAGCGATGGAAGATGGCGCGCTTGGAGTTGGCTCATCATTAATTTATGCGCCTGCTTTTTATTCAACTACAGAAGAACTTATTGCATTATGTAAGGTTGCGTCAGAATATAATGGCCTTTATATCTCACACATGCGAAGTGAAGGAAATAGATTGTTACAAAGTATTGATGAATTAATGCGCATTGCAAAGGAAGCTGATATTCGTGCTGAGATCTATCATTTAAAAATGAGTGGTAAAGAAAATTGGAATAAATATGATGAAGTTGTTAGAAAAATCGATTCCGCAAGGACAGCAGGTTTAAGTATAACAACTAATATGTATACGTATGTTGCAGGAGCAACAGGGTTGGATGCTTCTATGCCTCCTTGGGTTCAAGAAGGTGGTTACGAAAAATGGGCTGAGCGTTTACAAGACTCCAAAATACGTCAAAGGGTTTTAGAAGAGATGACCACTCCAACTGACAAATGGGAAAACTTAATGTATGCTGCAGGTACTTCAGATAATTTATTGTTAGTTGGTTTTGAAAATGATAGTTTACGACATTATACAGGGAAAACTTTAACCGAGGTTGCTAAAATACATGGGAAGTCACCTGAAGAAACTGCGATAGATTTAGTAATTGCAGATGGTAGTCGAGTTGGAACAGTTTATTTTTTGATGTCAGAAGAAAACATAAAAAAACAAATAGCATTACCTTATATGAGTTTTGGATCTGATGCTGCCTCAATGACTCCTGAAGGGGTTTTTTTAAATTCAAGTACACACCCTAGAGCTTATGGAAATTTCTCTAGGTTACTAGGTAAGTATGTTAGAGATGAGCAAATAATTTCAATTGAAGAAGCTGTTAGAAAATTAACATCATTACCAGCTTCTAATTTAAAAATTAAAAAACGTGGTAGCTTGACTAAAGGTTATTTTGCAGATTTAGCGATTTTTAATCCTGAAACTATTCAGGACCATGCAACTTTTGCCGAACCTCATCAACTATCGACAGGAATGATACATGTGTTTGTAAATGGTGAGCAAGTACTAAAAGATGGCGTACATACTGGTGCTACACCCGGAAAGATAGTTAGAGGGCCTGGTTACAAAAATTAATACTTCATTCTGACACACTCTTCTGTAGCCAATGAAAAGGTTGTAATACAATTTAAATAGGCTCTACGTCTTTGTATTAACTGGTTTTGTATATGAACCTATTAACAATTCCAGGTGAAAACTTTTTTTTGTAAATTGCTTATGGGTATGAAAAAATACTATTTATATTTTTAGGATTGAGTTTAATGTTTGGATGTAGTGATGATGCAGTAAATCTTCCAGCGCCATATTATTCAATTGAAGGTAAATGGCTGTACCCATCAGACACCCCAGGAATAGGCTCTCAAGGAATTTCAAATACAATGTACTTATTTGAAGATGGAATAAGGTACACATATTACTGCACCGAGAACTAAAGTTCCTGTTATCCGGAAATAAGAACCTGTAATCAGGACGTTTATTCCACATATAAGCAGTTGGTGGTAATAAGAACAAAATAAATTTATATAGTCATGAAAAAAATACTAATTACCCTATTGACAGTCATCTCAATATCATCGGTATTTGCCCAACAAGATAAACGTCTCAAAGGGCTGGAAAAGGAATTAAATGATATTCTTGAGGCTACACAAGCTCCCGGTTTTGCTGTAGCCATAATTGAAGGCAAGAAAATTATATACGCCAAAGGATTTGGTTATAGAGATTATGAAAATAAAATTCCAGCTGATGCCAATACTTTGTTTGCTATTGGTTCAAGTTCAAAAGCATTCACATCCTCTATCCTTGGCCAATTGCGACAAGAAGATAAAATATCTTTTGAAGAAAGCCCTATAAAATACGTACCTGATTTAAAATTTTATAATGATGAAATGGATAATAACATTATCATAAAAGATTTAATGAGTCATCGAACAGGTTTACCTCGTCATGACTATTCATGGTATCTTTTTCCAACCAATAATAAAGATAGCTTACTCCTTCGTGTAGAACACCAGGAACCATTTATTGGTGTAAGGCAACAATGGTATTACAATAACTTCATGTTTCTGGCTCAAGGGGTAATTACGGAACGTATTACAGGGAAAAGTTGGGAAGAAAATATTAAAGAGCGCTTCTTTGAACCATTAGGTATGGCCAGATCGAATGTTTCTATTGAAGAGTTAGAGAAAAGCTCAAATGCTGCTATTGGTTATGAGTTAAAAAAGGATAGTATAATTAGCAAAATGGATTATTATCATATTGCAGGTATGAGCCCAGCAGGTAGTATTAACAGTAGTGTCAATGAGATGTCCAACTGGTTAATAACTTGGATAAATCAGGGAAAGTTCAATGACCAGCAGATATTGCCACAAGCTTATGTGGATGAAGCTATAAGTTCTCAAATGGTCATAAGTGGTGCCCTCCCAGATAAAGAGTTTCCTGATATGCATTTGTCAAACTATGGTTATGCCTGGTTTCTTTCATCCTATAGAGGACATTATCGAGTTGAACATGGTGGAAATATTGATGGGTTTTCTGCCAATGTAGCCTTTTTTCCTAGTGACAGTATTGGTGTGGTTGTGTTAACAAATCAAAACGGTTCAGCTGTTCCTAATCTAGTTAGAAATACAGTTGCAGATAGAGTGTTAAAAACACAAAAAACAGATTGGTCAAAAAGATTTACTGAGCAAAAATTAAAGGGTAAAAAAGAAGAGGATGAGGTTAAAACTGAAACTACATCATCAAAAATAGAAAACACAAAACCATCACACATTTTGCAGGACTATACAGGTAAATATTCACATCCTGGATACGGGGAGTTTAATATAACCAATCAAAATGATTCATTATTTGCAAACTTTAAGTTAAAAACACTTTATTTAAGGCATGTACATTATGATGTTTTTGAACCATTCGAGGTGACTAAAACAGGAATTGATACTACGGATAACAGTCCTTTACGATTAAATTTTAATACCAACGATGGCGGAGAGATTTCTTTAGTAAAAATGAAAGTGGAGGGAGCTTTAGATCATCCCATTGAATTTAAGCATAAACCAAATATTATTGATGTTGACAAAGCAAACTTAGAGAGATATGTAGGTGATTATGAGTTGTCTGGAACTGCAATAAAAGTTTATATTAAAAATGAAAGTAAGCTCTATCTCTTTGTTACAGGACAGCCAGAGTACGAATTGTTAGCAACAGACAAACATAAATTTTCATTTAAGACTTTAGAAGGTTTTAAAGTTGAATTTATGGAATCTGATGATAAATCCATAAATGAAATAGTATTGATACAACCAAACGGTACATTTAAAGCTACGAGAAAATAACTACCACCAACACTGTGTAAAATGCATTAAAACGCATTTTACACTCAACGTTAGCCTTCATTATGACCAACTAACAAAAAACTTGGCAACTAATATCTACAAGATGCTTCATTATAGTTATATTTAATTAGAATAAATTATTTTTTTAAATTGGAAGTAATGAAAGAACTCATCAACACTGTATGGTTTGAACTAGCGCTTGTTAATGCTGGGTTTGCATTTGGTTCTATTTTATTGAGCCATTTTGAAGAGCGTACTCCTAAGCTAAAAAAAGTGCTTAAGCTTATTCTCTTTAACATCATAATAGCTTCACTCTATCTGTTTTTAGGAAGGACTTATTCGCTTGGATTTATAATTTTTATCTTAATCTTAGTTATCTTGATCCATGCAGTTATCCTGCCTCTAAATGGTATTAATGGACTGACTGGGGAGCCAAAAGAAAAGTACTATAAGTTTAGAGGCTGGAAGAAATAAAAAGTATAAAATATTATACTTTATCAATTTTTAAATCTTCAACTTCTAATCCTTTTAAATTGATGTATATTGTAAAAAAGCAATAAAAATTAAATTGAAAGATTCTCTACTTAAAAAGGGTTCTTTTTTAAGTATAACTCTATTAATACTTTCTGGAGAATTAATTTTTTTATTACCATATGTTTTGCCTAGAGTGTTTAGACCTACATTCCTGGAAGTGTTCAATTTAAATAATCTTCAGCTAGGAAGCTTGTTTTCCGTATATGGAACTATGGCATTGCTATCGTATGTATATGGGGGTGTAATTTCAGACAGGTTTCAACCTAAGAAATTAATAGCAGTTTCACTTTTTTTTACAGCTTTAGGTGGGGTAGTTTTAGCAGGTTACCCATCCTACTTTATTTTAACAATTTTATATGGTTATTGGGGCTTTACAACTGTGTTTTTATTTTGGGGAGCTATGATAAAAGCTACCCGTGTATGGGGAGGATCCAAAAATCAGGGGAAAGCTTTTGCATTTTTAGATGGAGGAAGAGGGTTAGTTGCTGCCTCAATGGGGAGTTTAGGAGTGCTAATTTTCTCAGTCTTTTTGACAAACGATATTGAATCCTCAAATTTAATTGAGCGTAAAGAAGCATTTAGATATGTCATTTTATTTTCATCATTTATGGTGTTTTTAACAGGATTTTTAGTGCTCTTTTTTATGGAAAAGGATCAGAAAGACAAACTTAAAAAAACAAACTCTTTAAATTCATATTCTAATATTAAAACGGTTTTAAAAATTCAATCGGTATGGCTTATAATGATTATTATAATTTCCGCATATATGGGATACAAGGTTACAGATATTTACTCTTTATATGCTTCTGAAGTTATGCTATTCGATCATATACAAGCTGCAAATATTGGGTCATTACAATTATACCTTAGACCATTAGTCTGTGTAATAATTGCCTTAATAGCAGATAAAACAAGTTACATTTATTTGATTATTATTGGTTTTATTACAATGTTAATAGGGTCATTAATGTTTGCATTTGGAATGGTTGAATTAAATATGAATTTTGTTTTTTACTTTTCATTAATCATTGTTGCTACTGGAACATATGCTATTCGCGCTTTATATTTCTCTATTATGCAAGAAGGTCGTATCCCCCTTATATTAACAGGTACAGCTGTTGGTTTGATTTCTGTTGTTGGATATACTCCTGATATTTTTGCAACCCCAATCATTGGCTATCTTTTAGACAAATACCCCGGATTACTTGGTCATCAGTACGTATTCACAATTTTAGTTCTATTTTCTATTTTAGGATTATTGGCCTCAATAAAATTTTCTAGCCTAACAAACAAGTATTCAAATAAAGAGATAGATAATGCTATTAAGAGTTAATTGCCTTCATCTAATTATTGCAACTTGTATGTATGAAAAAATTTATTAAACTTTTATTATTAGTTACTCTAGCATTTTTTCTTTTTTGCTTAATTTAATGACAACTTACATTATACTTTTTTAATCTCCAATAGTTATAAGGCAGTGGTGTTATGAACCCCATAAATAACATTATTGGTGTTACCCACCAAGTTAATACTGCACCGCCAGTTAATAGTGTGTCAGTAATATTCATAGATAATTCCATTCCTAACATTGATATAAAACTCATACCTAAGGCAGTTTTTAACGCAATTTTAAAACCCATTTGTTTTAGAAGAATTATTGTTTCTAAAATAATAGAGGTTAACAATCCGTTTACCAATGCTAAACTCATTATTTCAAATGTACTCCAATCGTGTTCTACATTTTGGAAATAAAATATTGTTGCAAAATCCCCAATAGAACAGCCTAATAAGCACCATAGAGTATTTATTCTTGCTCTTTTCCAAGTGTGTTTACATCTCCAATTCATAATAATTAAATTTCCTTAAAAATAACTCTTTATTTTAACTCTATACTAATATTGTCTATATATTATTAGTATAGAGTTAATATTATTTTCTATATTTGCTTATATATTTATAATATATGAAGCTATTTCAATCTTTAAAGTCCTTTAAAAATGATCTATTAAATAAGGATCAATTACAAAAATTAGACGAATTAGAATCCCTAGAACCAAATTACAATAGATTACTAAAAAGAAAAGAGAAAATTACGGATGAATTAAGAACCCTTAATAACCAAATTAAAGCAATTGAAGACACTCACTCAGATTTTACAGTCCAATTAAAAAAAATTAATAAGAATTTAGTCCCTATTGTTTCTGTTGGATTTGATAAAAGGTGGGCTACATATAACTGCATTGTAAAGATTTCTGTGGCTTCTAAATCTTTTTATTTGGGCAAGGAGAGTTCTATAAAAAAAAGAATACAACAATTTCATAGTAATAATATAATGGACAAGGATATAAATTTTATAAAATTAGAGATTATAAAAATAGTTAGTACTGTTATAATGCAGTTTATCGATACCAAATCACCAAAAGATCCATTTAAAAAAAGAGTAAAGTTAAATCTAGACAATGTATTGGACAAGTATGTTGCTTCTGGAGAGTGGGACTATTGGGTCAGCAGATAATTAATAATATAATTTTTCTTTTTTCATAGTTCTTCTATAATTCATAGCAACTGAATCAAATTTTAGATGCAACTCTTCTGAAAGATCAAATGGAACTTGTTGAGGTCTCTGAGATTCCACAATTCTTTTGTCTTGATCAAAAATTACTTTTTCAAAATCTTGAATAACAGATCCTGGCTCATCATGATTATAGTTGCGACCTACAATACAATATCCTCTACATTTATTTTTTGAAATCGGTTGTGATATAAAAAAGTAAATCATACCTTTTTCACCACCCCATCCTAATCTTAATAAAATAGTATAAGGAAGATGTAGCTCATAAACACTTTTTCTTTCAGGTTTTACAACTTCGTTATTTCCAAAAATTGGAAAATCATTTGTGTTAGCAGTTTCAGGTCTTACAATAGAATAATGAAGTACTGATCCTTTGACCTGTACTTTACATTCTGGAACTAATGGTCGCTCAGGATCACCTAGGAGTCCTGGATGTACCCAGGGGAAATGACCAAAATCAGTAAAATTTTCTACTTGTCTAGAACTATCACTATCCCATTCAAAAGGCCCAGTGTTAATAAATTGCCATTTTTTGTCATCAAACTCTTGAATATTTGGCAGATTATAGACAGGCTCATTAATAGCCACCCATACAATTCCAAATTGTTCCATACAATTATATTTAGGTGTTTTAGCCTTGCTGGGGATTTTTGCATTTGGGGCTTGAGGTATTAATACACATTCACCATTCCTATCATATCGCCATGCATGATAAGGGCAAACAATACAATCATCTTTTAACCAACCTAATGATAATGCAGTACCTCTATGAATACAAAGATCTTTCATAGCATGAACCTTGCCATCAGATGTATGCCAAATTACAATTGCTTCATCCAAAAGAAATGTACCAAAAGGTGAGTCCATTTTTATTTCATCACTATAACCAACAGGGTGCCAGCAGGAATATAATTTTTCTGGAAAAAAGGTATTATTTATCTCCATATAATAGTTTAGGCTATTATTATCCAATTTAATGAAAATGCAGTAAATTTGTAATATGAAAACTAAAAAAGATATTGTAAAGGACTGGATTACAAGATATTCTGGAATAAAAATAACTGCATTCGAAAAATTCATATTACTTACTAATTTTCAAAAATACGTTGATGAATTTGCTAAAATTAATAATGTTAATGTTGATGGCCTTGATAAGCACATGCCATCAGCAACACATGAAAATATTACAATAATAAATTTTGGAATGGGTAGCCCAAATGCTGCCACTATAATGGATTTATTATCTGCAATAAAGCCTAAGGCTGTTCTTTTTTTAGGCAAATGTGGTGGATTAAAAAAGAGAATTAATATAGGAGATTTTATTTTACCTATTGGAGCTATTAGAGGAGAAGGTACTTCAAATGATTATTTTCCAATCGAAGTTCCAGCAATGCCGTCTTTCTCATTACAAAGGGCTATTTCTTCTGCATTAAAACATCAACAAATAGATTATTGGACAGGAACTGTTTTTACAACAAACAGAAGGGTTTGGGAATTTGATGGTAAATTCAAAAATTATTTAAAACAAATCAGAGCATATTCTATTGATATGGAAACAGCAACTTTATTTACTGTTGGCTTTCACAATAGAATCCCTATTGGAGCTTTGCTTCTAGTTACAGATCAACCAATGATTCCAGAAGGTGTTAAAACTAGAGTAAAGGATGATAAAAATTCTGAATTATTTGATAAAAAACATTTGTCACTTGGCATTGAATCTCTACAGCAAATTATTAATCATGAAGACACAGTAAGACATCTAAAATTCTAGGTTTATTTTGATATTTAATTTTTTTTATTAGTTTTATGTTTATGAAAAATATATCATTTATTCTTATAGTGTCTCTAATAGTTGGATGTGCGGATCAACCCACAATTAGTATTACAAAGTTTGAGGGGTCCCCTGAATTTTCTAATTCAATATTATCTCTTTCCAAAATTGCAGAAGATGAAAATTCAAATAACAATTTTAGTTTTAATGTTGAGAATTATGAGTTAGGGCTTCAAACAGAAGGAGCAATTAAGAATGGTTTAGCTAATTCTGCTAAAGGCCAACATATTCATATGATTGTAAATAATGGACCTTATTCTGCTCATTATACTTCTGATTTTTCAAAAGAATTGGAACAAGGAAATAATTTAATTTTATTCTTTTTGTCAAGATCTTTTCATGAATCAGTCAAGAATCTAAATGCATTTTCATTAATGCAAATTTCCTTTGGTCCTGAAGAATATGAGCCTTATGATTTAGAATCTGAATTTTTGTTTTATAGCAGACCCAAGGGAGTATATGAAGGAGATGACATAAAAAAATTATTATTTGATTTCTATCTTGTAAATACAGAAATTTCTGCTGAAGGAAACAAAGTGCGTGCTACTATTAATGACAGTGAATTTATGATAGAGGAATGGGCCCCATATTACATAGAAGGGTTATCTATTGGAAAGGTTACGATCAAATTAGAATTGTTAGATTCTAATGGGGAATTAATTAATTCTCCTTTTAACCCTGTAGTTAGAACAGTAACGCTAAAGTAATTAGCTAAATTTTAAATGATCTATAATATCAGAAGCAATTAACCCAAGTTCTCCTTTTTCTTTTGCTGCAACATCTCCAGCATGACCATGGCAATAAACCCCTAGTGCAGCAGCAATGACTGGATCATATTTTTGTGCTAATAAAGAAGTAATAATCCCAGTTAATACGTCCCCACTTCCAGCAGTTGCCATTCCTGCATTTCCTGAGGTATTAAAGAAAATATCTCCCATGGGCGTAGAAATTGTAGTAAATGCATTTTTTAATACAATTATACACTTATGAGTTTTGGAGAATTCAATTTGTTTTTCAAATCTTTCAATGGAATTTCTGCATTTGCCCACCAGGCATTCAAATTCTTTAATATGTGGTGTTAGAATAGAGTTCTTTGGTATTAGCGAGACGAGCTCTTTGTGCTTTGCTATTATATTGATAGCATCAGCATCTAGAACTAACGTCCCTTTTTTGGCTTTATTAAAGAGTTTTTCTAACATTTCTTTAGTATCATTTTTTTGATCTAAACCTGGCCCTATTCCAATAGCATTATAGTTAGTAATTTCAGGGAGTTCAGATATATAACATTCTCCTTTATCAATGGAACACATAGATTCAGGAATAGATTTTTGCATGATTTCATAGCCACATTTTGGTGTATGAGTAGTAAGAAGTCCCACACCACTTCTTAAGCATGCTTTTGCTGCTAAGACAGCTGCTCCGATTTTTCCAATAGATCCTGCGATTATTAATGCCCTGCCATAATTGCCTTTGTGAGATTGCCTATTTCTAATTTTAATATGTTTGATTATATTCTCATCAATAATAAATTTATTGGAATCCATATTTTGAATATATTCTTCATCCAAACCTATATCTATAATTTCCCACTTTTTAATATGAGCTCCACTCTCAGGAAGAAAAAAAGACAATTTAGGTCTTTGAAAACTAACTGTTAAATCTGCATTAATTATATGTTTTGAATCTGAAATTTTATCACAGTACATTCCTGACGGAATGTCAACAGAATAAATGGGACATTCTTGGCTGTTTATTGAATCAATGATTCTGGTATAGTATCCTCCTACAGGTTTTGAAAGGCCTGTACCAAATATTGCATCTATTATTAGGTCATATTTAGAAAAATCTGGTATCGGATCAGAATTTGTTAATTCTTCTACTGAATCAAGTTTTTTTAGATTTAATTGACAATCTTTAGATATTTTGGAGCTGATATTTAAAAAATATGTTTTGACAGAAGCCTTTTTTTCTTTCAATAATCTTGAAATGGCTAGACCATCTCCACCATTATTGCCAGTTCCACAAACTACAGCTATTTTTTTTGTTATGAATTGTTTGTCTAAAATTGAATTTACGAAACAATTAGAAGCATACTCCATTAAATCAATAGATGGAATTGGTTTATTGATAATAGTATGATTATCAGCATTTCTTATTTGCTCTGCAGTTAATATTTTTTTTAAATCATTCATCATCTATCAAAATTATATTAAAATTTGTTTTTTTCACACTAATTATTTTTCTTTTATACATTTATAAAGCGGGATGTGTCCTAGTACAGTTAGCAAACATGCCTGGACCGTGGGGTTGCAGGTTCAAATCCTCTCATCCTGACAAAACTAAAATATTAATCAATAAAAATTAAAATGAGAAAATTTATTCTTTTACTTATATCAATAATTGTTCTGTCGTCATGTGTAGAATCTAGTGAGTCTAATGACAATAATCCTCCAAATATTATTTTAATTACACTTGATGGTGTTAGATGGCAGGAAGTATTTAATGGAGTTGATTTGGAGCTTATTGAAAATAAAAAATTCACAAAGAACCCTGCTTTGTTAAAAGAAATGTTCTTAAGCGATGACAATAAAAAACGTCAGCAAAAATTACTTCCTTTCTTTGGGAACCATATTAATAAAAAGGGAATATTAATTGGAAACAAGAATGAGGGTTCAGTCTTAAAACTAACCAATGATCAATTATTTTCCTATCCAGGATATAATGAAATTTTAACTGGATTTGCAGATGATTCGATTACAAGCAATGATAAAATATACAATAAAAACAAAACAATATTAGAGCTACTTAATGCCAATAAAAATTATTCTGGTAAAGTTGCTGCTTTTTGTAGCTGGGATGTTTTTCCTTTTATAATTAATGATAAGAGAAGCGGAGTCCCTGTCAGTGCTGGCTATAGTAATCTAGAAAATGACAATTTATCTAGACTTGAATCTTTTGTTGAAAATTATCAGACTATGATCCCACTCTTTAAAGATAATGTGCGATATGATTTATTTACTCACATTCTATCAATGGAGCATATTAAAAACAGAACCCCAAAAGCAGTTTATATTTCTTATGATCAAACTGATAGTTTTTCCCATGATGGAAGTTATGACAACTATATAGCTTCATTGCACAATACAGATAAAATGATTCAAGAACTTTGGGATTATACTCAGAATCATCCTTTTTATAAGGATAATACATATATGTTTATTACTACTGATCATGGAAGAGGCGATGGTGATGTGATTAATTCAATGTGGACTAGTCATGGAAGCGGAACTAATGGATGCGAATATACATGGCTTGCAATTTTAGGCCCAGACATAAAAGAGCCAAGATTAGAAAAAGGGGAATATTATGTTAATCAAATTGCACCAACTATTGCAAAATTAACTGGTGTGACTATAGAGGATGAAAGAGCAGGAAATCCTATAAAATTAAAATAAAAAAGTATTGATTATTTTATTTTTTTAAATGTGCAAAATGTAAAACTTTGACTAGTATTAAAAGGAGTATCATGGACTTCTTTAAAGCCATCAATAAACTTAAAATCCGGTTTTAGTAACTCTCTTAAGTCTTTGACTGAATATCTTTGAACTTCAAGGCCGCTACATTTTAGCGGGCCATCTTCTGAGAATGTGCCTATAATTAAATACCCGTCTTTATTTAAAGTTGAATTTAATAGGTCTAAATATTTTTCTCTTTCCTTCTTATTAGTAATAAAATGAAAGACTGCTCTATCATGCCAAACATCATATTTTTGATCTGATGATAGATCAGTTACATTTGATTCAATGCATTTAATTTTATGGTTTTTCTTTTCTACTCTTCTAGCAACTTCATTTAAAGCATTTCTAGAAATATCAAGGATTGTAATATCATTATAACTAAGATCTAGCAAGTTATCTGCAAGAAAACTTTTGCCAGCGCCTATATCAATTATGGATGCGTTTAAATTTAATTTTAATGAATCAATAATATTCAATGATGTAGTTGGAGTTTCTTGATACCAGCTCACTCTATCAATTTCTTTAGTAGAATATATTTTTTCCCAATGATCTTTATTAGACATCTATGTTTGGTTAGAACTACAAAATAATAATTACTTTTTAAAAAAATAATTAAATATGTAAATATATATTTGCATTTACTTACGGCCCCGTAGTTCAATGGATAGAATAGAAGTTTCCTAAACTTTAGATGCAGGTTCGATTCCTGTCGGGGCTACAAATTAAATTTTTTTATATATTGAGATATGAGATTGTTTTTAACTATTTTCTTGGTTAGTTTTTTTTCTGCAAATTCACAAACTTTTTACTCTGTAGATTACAAATCTCAAGCAGATGTTAATATATTCGTTGTAGAATATAAAAGTCAAGCAGATCTTTTAGTTTATAAGGTTGACTATAAAAGTCAAGCAAAGGGAAATGAAGGATTATGGTTCTTTGTAGATTACAAAAGCCAAGCTGATTTCAAATTATTTTTTGTTGATTATAAATCTCAGGCAGATTTGAAAATTTATTTTGTTGACTCTAAATCCCAATCTGGGTGGGCTACTAATAAGAAAAAACATTTATTATATTAACTAATAAAATTATTTTTAATTTCTTTGCAGAACATATTATTTAATAATGAAGCTAGGTAGAATTTTATTTGTACTATTTTCTTTTTGTTTTACATGTTTGTTTTCACAAATTCTTGAACCTGTACATTGGAATTTTGAAAAAAATCAAATTTCAGAAAATCAATATGAGCTAGTATTCACTGCAGATATTGATCCTAATTGGGCAATTTATTCTCAATCAGTTGATGAAGGAGGCCCCATCCCAACTACTTTCTTTTTCTCTGAATCCTCAAGTTATAATTTAATTGGCGAGGTAGTTGAAGATTCCGCCAATATGATAACTGAAAATGATCCCATATTTGATATGGTAGTTTCTAAATTTTACACAAAAGCAATTTTCAGACAAAAGATTGAAATAAATAATTTTGACACTCCTATATCTGGAGTTCTAAATTTTATGACTTGTGACGACACTCAATGTTTAGCTCCGGAAGATGTAGACTTTAGATTTAATTTTTCTAAAAATTTATTACAGGAAGAGACTAAAGATAACGTTATAGAAAATCAAAATAATTTAGAAAAAAATAATTTAATCTTATACGGTTTTTTGCCTAGTGATATTCAAAAATCAAAAGTTAGTTGCAGCAATGCATCAGCAAACAGCACAACAGTATCTAGTCCAACTAGAACCCTATATAGTATTTTTGGGCTTGGTTTTATTGGCGGATTACTTGCACTACTTACTCCCTGCGTCTTTCCAATGATCCCTTTAACAGTAAGTTTTTTTACTAAGAAAAATGATAACACGAATAGCTATTTTAATGCCATCCTATATGGGGTATTTATTGTATTAGTATATTTAATATTAAGCATTCCATTTCATTTATTGGACTCTGTAAATCCTGATATATTAAATGATATTTCAACGAATATTTATTTAAATATTTTCTTTTTCATCATATTTCTTTTATTCGCATTTTCATTCTTTGGATATTATGAATTAGCCCTCCCTTCATCTTGGGTAGACAGGTCCACAAAAAGAGAATCCGCAGGAGGCATAATAGGAATATTTTTCATGGCATTGACTTTGGCTGTTGTTTCCTTTTCTTGTACAGGACCAATTTTAGGATCTCTACTTGCAGGATCAATTTCTAGTGATTCAGGAGCTTGGGAATTAACTGCTGGAATGGGAGGGTTTGGACTTGCACTGGGGCTCCCCTTTGCAGTATTTGCGATGTTCCCAAATATGCTAGAAACATTACCAAAGTCAGGAGGATGGTTAAATACTATAAAGGTTTCCTTAGGATTTATAGAGCTTGCCTTAGCGTTAAAGTTTTTGTCTAATGCTGATTTAGTTGCCCATTGGGGGATAATTAAAATTGAAGTATTCTTAATTTTATGGCTAATTATTTTTCTTTTATTGGCAATATATCTTTTTGGAAAAATCCAATTTCCAAATGAAACAAAACTCAAGAACTTATCAATTACAAGAGCAGTATGTGCATTACTATCTTTAGGGTTCGCCATATATTTAGCATCTGGCTTAATTTATAATAAAGAAACTCAATCCTATAGAGCATTGAGTTTACTTAGTGGTCTTGCACCGCCTTTAGGATATAGCTATTTCTCTCCTAAGGAATGTCCAAATAATTTAAATTGTTTTAAGGATTTAAAATCAGGGATTGAATATGCTAAAAAAAATAACAAGCCCGTATTGTTAGATTTCACAGGATATGCTTGTGTGAATTGCAGAAAAATGGAAGAGCATGTTTGGCCATTAAAAAAAATAGACAATGTAATTAGAGAAAACTATGTGCTAATTTCTTTATATGTAGATGATAAAAAAATATTGCCAGAGAAGGAACAATTATTAGTAACAAGAACTAGAGGACAAGGGGTAAGAAAGCTAATTAATTATGGTCATAAATGGGCCTATTTTCAAGCACAATATTTTAAGACAAATTCTCAGCCATACTATGTTCTCTATGACCCTAACTCTAATGAGATTCTAAATAATCCTGTTGGCTATACACCTAATGAAGATGAATATTTAGAGTTTTTAAATTGTGGATTAGAAGTCTTTAAGAACAATTAATTTTATATTTTTAACATTATTTATTTATAAAAATTGACACCAGAAAAACAACACAAATATGATCTTGCCTATTTAAAGATTGCTAATGAATGGGGGAAACTTTCTTATTGTGAGAGAAGAAAGGTTGGAGCTATAATTGTGAAAAATAATATGATTATTTCTGACGGCTTTAATGGGACTCCTTCTGGATTTGAAAATATTTGTGAAGATGATGATGGTTATACTAAATGGTATGTTTTACATGCAGAAGCTAATGCAATTTCTAAGGTGGCATCTTCCACCCAGTCATGTGAAGGAGCTACTTTGTATATCTCCCTTTGTCCATGCAAGCAATGCAGTAAATTAATTCATCAGGCCAATATAAAAAGAGTTGTCTACCGGGAGAATTATAGGGATAAATCAGGGGTTGATTTTTTAGAAAAGGCCGGTATTGAAGTGTGTCATATCGATCAATAAAACTAATTATTTTTCTTTATTGTAGTTCTTTATTTTATTTGAAACTTTTACAATTCGTAGAAGTACTAGACAACATATTCCAGCAATTATTGTGATGATAGCAACCGTATTTTTTTCTGAAAAAAATTCGTTAAAATCTATGAGTGTAATATTGAACACTATAATTAGTATTGCTAAAACTGAAATAATGATAATTGTGTTTTTCATAATTTTCTAATAAATATTTAATATTTTTGTCAGACCAGTTTGTTAAAAACTTATTGAAAATGTTAATAAAAATGCCTTTCATTTTCGTCAACAATTTTGTCTATTTGTTAGTCACAATTTAAATTAAATTTTTTTTTAATAAAAATATTATGTCAGCTTTTGTTGAGCCCTTGCTTAAAAAAAATAAAAATCGGTTTGTAATATTCCCAATTCAGCATCATGATATTTGGGAATGGTATAAGAAATCTGAAGCTAGTTTTTGGACTGCAGAGGAGATTGATCTACAGCAAGATTTGTCGGATTGGGGCAATAAACTCAATGACGATGAAAAATATTTTATTAAGCATATACTTGCTTTTTTTGCAGCTAGTGACGGAATTGTTAATGAAAATTTAGCTGAAAATTTTGTCAACGAAGTACAATATAGTGAAGCAAAGTTTTTTTATGGTTTTCAAATTATGATGGAGAATATTCATAGCGAAACATACTCTTTATTGATTGATACTTATGTTAAGGATGAGGAGGAAAAGGATATGTTATTCAATGCTATTGACAGATTCCCCGCTATAATGGAAAAGGCAGAATGGGCATTAAAATGGATTGAATCTCCAAGCTTTGCTGAGAGATTAATTGCATTTGCTGCCGTAGAAGGCATATTTTTTTCTGGCTCTTTTTGTTCAATTTTTTGGTTAAAAAAGAGAGGACTTATGCCAGGGCTGACTTTTTCAAACGAATTAATTTCTAGAGACGAAGGGGTACATTGCGACTTTGCAGTGCATCTACATAACAATCACTTAGTAAATAAGGTGCCACTAAAAAGGATTAAAGAAATTTTGGTTAATGCGCTTGACATTGAGAGGATGTTTGTTACAGAATCATTGCCAGTTAGTTTAATTGGGATGAATGCAAAGCTTATGACTCAGTATCTAGAATTTGTTACAGACAGGCTGCTTGTAGAACTTGGGTGTAAAAAGGAATTTAACGCTTCTAATCCATTTGATTTTATGGACATGATTTCTTTACAAGGGAAAACTAACTTTTTTGAGAAACGTGTTTCTGAATATCAAAAAGCAGGCGTCCTAAACAAGGTAGAAGAGAAGGATAAATTTAGTTTTGACGCTGATTTTTAATTAGACTAACTAAACCTATTCAAACAATTTAAATGAGTTATCAATTATCTTAAAAAAAGATATAAATTTTTTTGACCCTATATGTATGTAACTAAGAGAGATGGCAGGAAGCAGCCTATAATGTTTGACAAAATTACGGCCCGTATTAGAAAACTTTGCTATGGTTTAAATCCATTGGTTGATCCACTCAAAGTAACGATGCGTGTTATTGAAGGCTTGTATGATGGAGTTACTACTAGTGAGCTTGATAATCTTGCTGCTGAAATAGCTGCAACCTTAACTACTGCTCATCCAGATTATGCAATATTAGCTGCAAGAATTTCTGTTTCTAATTTACACAAGAGCACAAAAAAAATATTTAGTGAGGTCATGGATGATCTATATAATTATATTAATCCAAGGACTGACAAAAAAGCACCGTTGCTTTCAGATGAGGTTCATAAAGTAATTTCTGAAAACAAGGAACTATTAGATTCTACTATAATATATAATAGAGACTTTGGGTATGATTATTTTGGATTTAAAACTTTAGAAAGATCGTACTTATTAAAACTAAACGGGAAGATTGCTGAAAGGCCTCAGCATATGTTAATGAGGGTTTCAATTGGAATTCATTTAAATGATTTAGATGCAGCGATAGAGACTTATGAATTAATGAGCAAAAAATATTTTACTCATGCAACTCCAACATTGTTTAATGCCGGAACGCCTAAACCACAAATGTCATCATGCTTCTTACTTACAATGAAGGATGATAGTATTGAAGGAATATACGACACATTAAAACAAACTGCCAAGATTTCACAGTCTGCGGGAGGTGTTGGATTGTCAATTCATAATATAAGATCAACGGGAAGTTATATTGCAGGAACTAATGGAACAAGCAATGGGATTGTACCAATGCTACAAGTCTTTAACGATACTGCTAGGTATGTAGATCAAGGAGGTGGAAAAAGAAAAGGAAGTTTTGCTATCTATATTGAGCCTTGGCATTCAGATATATTTGATTTTCTTGAATTAAAGAAAAATCATGGAAAAGAGGAGATGCGAGCTAGAGACTTGTTTTATGCAATGTGGATGCCAGACTTATTTATGAAAAGAGTTGAAGCAGATAGTGAATGGACATTAATGTGTCCTAATGAATGTCCAGGACTTTGTGATGTTCATAGTGAAGAGTTCGACAAGTTATATACTAAATATGAAAAGGAAGGTAAAGGAAGAAAATCAATAAAGGCAAGAGAGTTATGGGAGAAAATTTTAGAAGCTCAAATTGAAACAGGAAATCCATATATGCTATATAAAGATGCTGCTAATTTAAAATCGAATCAGCAAAATTTAGGAACAATTAGATCTTCAAATTTGTGTACAGAAATTTTAGAATATACATCTCCTGATGAAATTGCAGTTTGTAATTTAGCTTCTATTGCCCTTCCAATGTTTATTAAGGATGGGGCTTTTGATCATCAAGAATTATTTAGAATAACTAAGCGAATAACTAAAAATTTAAATAAAGTAATAGATAGAAATTATTATCCTGTTATTGAAGCTCAGAATTCTAACTTCCGTCACAGACCTATAGGAATTGGAGTACAAGGATTAGCAGATGCTTTCATTAAATTAAGAATGCCATTTACTAGTGATGAAGCAAAAAAATTAAATCAGGATATTTTTGAGACTATCTATTATGCAGCTGTGACTGCATCGATGGAAGAGGCAAAGAAGGACGGAAAATATGAAACTTATAAAGGGTCACCTATTAGTGAAGGAAAATTCCAGCATAACTTATGGGATGTAGACGAAAAAGATCTTAGTGGATTATGGGATTGGGCTAAGCTCAGAAAGGATGTATTAAAACATGGGGTAAGAAATTCATTGCTTGTAGCACCAATGCCTACAGCTAGTACTTCTCAAATTCTTGGCAACAATGAATGCTTTGAACCCTATACTTCTAACATATACACAAGAAGAGTGCTTTCTGGAGAATTTATTATTGTCAACAAACACTTATTAGAAGATCTTGTTTCATTAGGATTATGGAATGAAGGATTAAAACAAGAGATCATGAGAGCAAACGGATCAATACAAAATATTGATATTATTCCTGATGATATTAAAGAATTATATAAAACTGTTTGGGAGCTTAGTATGAAAGATATAATTGATATGGCTAAGCATAGAGGCTATTTTATAGATCAGTCACAATCATTAAATTTATTTGTTGAAGGAGCTACTATGGCTAAACTTACATCCATGCACTTTTATGCATGGAAGAGCGGGCTTAAAACAGGAATGTATTATTTAAGAACTAAGAGCGCAGTTGATGCAATCAAGTTTACATTAGATAAAAAAGTTGAGGAAGAACCTGCTCCAAAGGAGCCAATTGTCAAGGAAGAGAAGCCTGAAGTAGTTGCAAATAAAAAGCATACAGCAAAGAAAACAGCAGAGAAGTTTGGAAAAACTAAGGAGATTGATGTTGATCCTATAACCTCAGAAGAAATGAAAGAATTAATAGCAAAGACAAATGAGACTCAAGAAGATGATTGCTTAATGTGTGGTTCCTAAACCTTAATAGACAGAAAAAAAGCTCCTAATTTTTTTACTATTATTAGGAACTTTTTTATTTAACCCTAAATATTTCTAAGTATTATTATTTGCTCTTGCAGGCTTAATACTATCATCATGAGAAAGATAATATTCCTCTATTAAGCTCATTATTGCCTTTAAAAGATCCTTAGTCTCTTGTAGAAGACTAAAGTATAGTGCAGTATTCTTTGGACTTCCATCCTCTGTGGCCCTTGTCCTAGAAATTTGAGCCTCAATTTTCTCATCAACTAAACTAAATAGGTTTTTTTTGTTTTTTAATATTATTTCCATTTTGTGAAATGACAGCGTTTCAAATGAAATTTTAATTTCTTCAAATAAGTCATCCATGATTTCATCAATTTCGATTAAATCTCTTATTTGACTTAATCTTAATTTACTATGATTATTGTTAATATGCTTATGACTTGTTTTAGAAATATATTTTAGTGATTGAGTAATATCTTGTAAGTACCCTAAAAGGTTTATATAAAAATTACTAGCTCCTAAACTAGATTCATCTAGGTTTCTAATAAAGTAGAATAGCTTGTCTTTTAAATTGTCAACTTCTTGTGATAGCTTATCAATCTGCTTATTATTTTTATCCAAGAGACTTAAGTCTTGCCTGGAAAGCCCTTTAATTGTATTATTATAAACCTTGTTCCCACGCTTGATTAATTTGGCAATAGTTTTTGCGCTTTCATAGATAACTCCTTGTAGTGAACTGCTCTCAGCTATTACTAAACTTTCATCCACACCATTTTCTCTTTTAGATTTTCCATACATATAGTATCTAACCATTATTATTATTGCAACGAACAATAATACAGCAATCATTAGCTCACTTATATTGATTAAATAAGCAATAGTACCAGCTGCAACAAATGCAATAATCGCGGTAGCAAACCATCCGGCAATAACATTCAACACACCTGCTACTCTATATACAGCGCTTTCGCTTCCCCAAGCTTTATCAGCAAGTGATGTCCCCATGACAACCATAAAAGTTACATATGTTGTAGAAAGAGGCAATTTATAAGAAGTGGCAATTGAAATTAGAACACCAGCTACCATTAGATTAACAGAAGCACGAATCACATCAAATGATGGCTTATCTTCTTTGTCAATATTCTTTGAAGATAATTCAGGATTAGCAAACTGTTTTTCAATAAAATTAATTGCAAAATCTGGTAAAATTTTTAAAACTAAATCTGCAGTATTTGTCCCAAGTCTAACTAAAGACCTTGATATAAAATTAGGATTAAATCTTTCATCTATATTCCCTTGGTTAGCTAAATCAAGTCCAGTTTTAACAACGCGATGAGCCTTTTTAGAAAACCATAATGTTAGCACCATTATGATGCCAGCAGCAAATAAAAGATAATTTGGTGTAGGCACTTTAGAAGCTAATACTTGCATACTAAATTCATTTGCAGCGACCCCAGAAGCCATCCAAGCTTCATAGGATTGCCAAGCTGCTATGGGTACACCAATAAAATTCACCAAATCATTTCCGGCAAAAGCTAGAGCTAATGCAAATGTACCAACAGCAATAATTATTTTATAAATATCCACTTTTATAACAGTTATAAAAAAGTATGATAACAGTGACCAGAAAATAGAACTGTAAGCAACAATTGAAACAACATTAGATTCTAGATAATCTTTAATCGTCATTCCTCCAATTATATCGAAGCTTTCTTCTGCGTATGTTGCCCCCTTTATCCCTTTCATTAAAATAAAATAGGTAATTGCAGTTAAAGCAACACCTCCAAAGATTGCACTCACCCAATTTGCTCTTGATGCAAAATCATAAGAAAGCAGCAGTCTAGAAATCCATTGGACTATAGCGCCAACGAAAAATGCAATTACCACCGAGAGTAAAATACCGAGTATTATTTGTGTTGCTTTTGCTGTATTTATATACATTGCCAGATCAGAGAAATTGCCATTATTTACTCCAATTTTAATTAATGCCATAGCAACAGAGGCCCCTAATAATTCAAAGACAATGGAAACTGTAGTAGAGGTTGGCATCCCAACAGTATTAAAGAAATCAAGAAGCAAAATATCAGTAATCATTACTGCCATAAAAATTATCATGATTTCATTAAACATGAATTCCCCTGGGTTAAATATTCCCTTTCTTGCTACTTCCATCATACCACTAGAGAATATTGCTCCAACTGCAATACCTAAGCTCGCAACAATCATAATTGTTCTAAATGAAAGAACTTTAGAACCAAGGGCAGAGTTTAAAAAATTAACAGCATCATTACTAACACCTACAATAAGATCTGCAATAGCCAAACCTACTAAAGCAACCAACATTAATAAATAAATATTCTCCATTTTTTATAATTTAAATTCAGCGTTAAAATATATTAATGATGAATCTTTTATATCATCATTGATATAATTAAAATTTCTAGAGTTTATTGAAAATTTTACTCCTTTCGCTGCCATATATTGCGCTCCAAAGATTATTAGAGCTCCATCTTTTTCATAGTTCCAGCTATTGTCTTGGCCAGTTAATGTATTTGAAGATATTTCATCAAATCGAGCAAATATTTCAATCTTATTATTAAACACATAACTGCCATATACAGAGATGCCATCTAAATTATGATCATCTATTGCTGTTTTATAGTTTGTCCCATTTTCCATTCTGTTATATTCTGCACCTATTCTCCAAGAATCAGCTTTATATCCCGCAAAAAATGCAATATTATTTAAGGATTTAGAATTTTCAGATGCATGCGTGTCATAATATAATTTAGTAGTTATTTGTTTTGAC
>Ga0208879_1001249_pt1 | contig 24281 bp, 29 predicted proteins | sample Knorr_S15_td_Bot_FD_185605 | JGI IMG/M metagenome (GOLD analysis project Ga0208879, IMG submission 185605) | Marine microbial communities from Southern Atlantic Ocean transect - Knorr_S15_td_Bottom_ad_5009_LV_A (SPAdes) (version 2) | ecosystem: Environmental > Aquatic > Marine > Oceanic | place...
AAAAGCTTATTATATAAAAGATGAAAAAGAGTTGGAAAAATATATTTTAAAAAATTCAAAAGATATTAAAAAATATAAAAAAGGATCTAAACAATTTGAAAGAGTATATGATGTTGAAAAATCAAAATTAAGCATTCAAAGATTTAAAGGACTCGGAGAAATGAATCCGGAAGAATTATGGAATACGACTTTAAATCCAGAGACAAGAAATCTCCTTCAAGTTCAATATTCAAAAAATGTGAAAAAAGATCAAGAAATTATACATATTTTAATGGGAAATGATGTTAGCTTAAGAAAAGATTTCATTGTTTCTAATGCAATTAATGTTTTAAATTTAGACATTTAAAAATGAAGTTTTTTCAAACTTCAAGTTTTTATTCATTAAATAAATCAACTTATGTTAATCTCAGATGGATTGCTTATATTGGACAATTAAGTACAATTTTAATTGTTGAATTTTTTTTAAAATTTAAATTTAATTATTTTACTTGTATTTCAATAATATTGTTTAGTGTTTTAACTAATCTTTATTTACAATTTAAAATTAAAGAAAACCAGCTCAACAATTTTGCTTCTACAATATATTTAAGCTACGACATATTGCAATTAGGACTTTTATTATTTATAACAGGAGGAATTACAAATCCATTTGTATTTTTAATTATAATACCAGCGGTATTTTCTTCTCAGTATTTAAATATTTGGAGCTCAATTATATTAGTTCTATTTATAACTATAGTTTTAGTTATTTTAACTTTTTTCCATTATGATTTACCTCATCCCAAAGTAGTGAGTTTTCATGCTCCAGATTATTATTTATACGGGATTCCACTTTCGATAGTTATAGGCTTGATTTTTCTAGTATATTTTGGAGTTAAATTTGGATCAGAAAGTAGAATTAGAAGAAAAGCCTATGACAAAATTCATGAATTAATGGCAAAAGAAAATGAACTTCTTTCATTAGGTGGACAAGCTGCTGCTGCTGCCCATTCACTTGGTACACCTCTTTCTACAATTTTATTGACAGTGAAAGAACTACAAAAAGAATTTGGTAATGAACATAAAATCAAAAAAGATCTTGATTTGTTGGTCAGCCAGAGCAATAGATGTAGCGAAATACTTAAAAAATTGTCTTTAAATCCAAACATTGAAGATGGATTTATAGATTCCAATCTTTCTTTTTATGATTATGTGAATGAAATTGTTAGATCATATAAAGAAATAAGTAGTAAAGCATTTATAATAAATTCAGAAAAATATGAAAATCCAATAAATACTCATAAGTCCAGAGAAATTATATATGGTCTTAGAAATTTTATAGGAAATGCAAATAAATTTAGCAAAAAAAAAAAAGAAATATTTTTAAGTAGCAACAAAAAAATAACAGAGATAACCATTAGAGATGATGGTCCAGGTTTTCCTAAAGACTTAATAGATAAACACAGGTTAGGAGAACCTTATATTAGAACAGTTGATCAAGCAAATATTTCAAAATATGGTTTAGGACTTGGAACTTTTATTGGAAAGACTCTATTGGAAAAGAATTTTGCAAACATAAATTTTAAAAATTCAAAAGTGACTGGTGGAGCTGAAGTAATAATAAAATGGAAAAATAACGATTTAAAAAAAGTTTAATTAAGTTTTTTTTTATTTTCAAACAACCCACTTAATTCACTAATCATTACATCAGCTAATTCTTGTACATCGGTTATCTTTATTGCTTTGCTATAATATCTTGAAACATCATGGCCTATTCCAATTGCTAATATTTCTATGTCAGTTTTATTTTCAATAAATTTTACCATCTTTTTTAAATGTTTTTCCAAAAAGTCTCCAGAATTTACAGAAAGAGTTGAATCATCAACAGGAGCTCCATCAGAAATTACCATTAATATTTTTCTTTCCTCTTTTCTTTTTTTAAGTCTATTGAATGCCCATAATATTGCTTCTCCATCAATATTTTCCTTAAGCAATCCTTCTTTAAGCATTAGACCTATATTATTTTTTGACCGCCTCCAATGGGTGTCTGCATTTTTGTAAATTATGTGTCTTAAATCATTTAAACGACCAGGATTTTTTGGTTTATTATTATTGTTCCAAACTTCTCTACTTTTTCCACCTTTCCAATTCTTTGTAGTGAATCCCAGTATTTCAACTTTGACAGAACATCTTTCTAATGTTCTTGAAAGAATATCTGCACACAAAGCTGCTATAGTTATGGGCCTTCCTCTCATGGAACCCGAACTGTCAATTAATAGCGTAACCACAGTATCTTTAAAATCTAAGTCTTTTTCTTTTTTAAATGATAAAGAATGATGTGGATCCATTATAACTCTTGGTAGTTTTGAGCTATCAAGCAACCCCTCTTCTAAATCAAATTCCCAAGATCTATTTTGTTTAGCAAGAAGTTGTCTTTGAAGTTTATTTGCAAGTTTGGTTATAAGGTCTTGAAAACTAACAAGTTGTTGGTCTAAATTGTTTCTTAATTTAGTTATTTCTTCTTCTGACTCAAGCTTTTCAGCTTTTGCAATTTCATCAAATTGAGTCGTATAAATATTATAATTTTTATTAATTGTATCTATATTCATTCTTTGGACTACACTTTCTGAACTTTGCTCTTCTGAGTCTGTGTCTACAAGTTGCTCATTTATAGAATAATCATCAAAATCATAATCACCATCAAGTCTACTTTGATCTTCTTCTTGCTTAGTTTTTTCTTGTTTACCTTCGGATTGATTCTGCTTGTTATTGCTTTCATTATTTTCTTCATTATCTTGGGTTTCATTTTTTTCATTTTCATTTTCAGAATCATAAATGCCCATTTGTTCTAATATTTCTGAAAATTTTGAATTATAAACTTCTTGGTTTTCTATGTTTTTATGCAAGAATTTAATGTGATTATTTAACGAAGAATTAAATTCTTTTTCCCAGAAACTTAAGATTTTAGATGAAATAGTATTTAGTTTTATGTTTAAAAAATTTTTTAACATATATAATTCAAAAGCTTCAACAACATTTACATCGTCTTTGGTTTCTAATTGATCTTTGCGTTTTAAACTTAATTTTTGATTATAGTTTTCATTTAAATTTTTAAAAATTCCTTTTAACATTCTTGAGCCTAGCAACTCATATCGAATCTTTTCCGATACATTATATAAAGATCTATAAGATGAATTGCTTGGTAAGTTTTTTTGATAAATTTCTTTATTAGAAAACTTTTTTTTTAAAGCTTCTGAATCTGTTTCTGCTCTTAGTCGAATAAAATCATGTCTATTGTTTAAATTATCGAATTCAAAAAAATTTAAATTTTTTGAACTGGCATTTTTTTTATCAATATTTGGCCTATAATCATCAGAAATTACTTTTACTGTAGAAATTAAGGCTTGTTTAAACTTTTCTTTAAAATTGTCTTCTTTGTTCATTTACATTTGAACATTTATTAATGATTCTGGTAAATCTTCTCCAAAACATCTTTGATAGTATTCAGCAATTATATTTTTTTCTAATTCATCACATTTATTTAAAAAAGTTACTCTAAAAGCATAACCAGTGTCTTTAAAAATTTCATTATTTTCTGCCCAATATAAAATTGTTCTCGGACTCATTACAGTCGAAATATCACCAGCAATAAAGCCTTTTCTTGTTAGAGATGCAACTTTTATCATGTTTGAAACTTTTTCTTTTCCTTTTGCATTATTTAAATTTTTATTTTTGGCTAAAATAATTTCCATTTCTTTTTCTAAAGTTAAATAATTTAAAGTAGTAACAATATTCCATCTATCCATTTGACCTTGATTGATTTGTTGAGTTCCATGATATAGGCCAGTTGTATCACCCAAACCAACGGTATTAGTTGTTGCAAATAATCTAAAATATTTATTTTGTTTTAGAACTTTATTTTTATCAAGCAGAGTAAAAGTGCCGTCTGATTCTAAAATCCTTTGAATAACAAACATTACATCAGGTCTTCCTGCGTCATATTCATCAAAAACTAAAGCAATAGGATTTTGAATAGCCCAAGGTAATATACCCTCCCTAAATTCAGTTACTTGCTTATTGTTTTTTAATATAATTGCATCTTTTCCGATTAAATCAATTCTACTTATATGGCTGTCGAGATTCACTCTTATGCAAGGCCAATTTAATCTTGCTGCAATTTGTTCAATGTGAGTGGACTTACCTGTGCCATGATATCCTTGAATCAATACTCTTTTGTTATAATTAAATCCCGAAAGAATTGCTAAAGTAGTGTCCCTATCAAATTTATAATTTTTATCTATTTCGGGCACATATTCATTTTTTTTTGAAAAAGCGTCCACTTCCATATTGGAATCAATTCCAAAAACTTGTTTTGTTGTTATCTTTAAATCTGGCTGAATGTTTATATTAGTTGTCAATTTTATCTCTATATGTATTTTTTAATTGGGTATAGGCTAAAGTTATTATTTTAAGCTTTTCTTCATATTTTTTATTTCCTAAATTCATATCAGGGTGAAATTTTTTGACAAGTTTTTTAAATTTTTCTTGAACTTTTGTCCATTTCACTCCAACAGATATACCCAGTATGCTAAAAGCTTTAATATCATTATGATTAAATTTGAATTGATTCAAGTGATTAAATTGACCTTTTGATTTAGATTTATCAAATTCATCTTTTAGTGCATTATTCCATAATATTTTAAAAAAATTATCAGAAGAACTAAAACTTTGTGTTGGCTTATGCCACGTCATGTCAGATTTTAGAAATTCAAAAATTTGTTCATCATTCATTCCAGAAAAATAGTTCCAATTTTTGTTAAATTCTTTAACATGATTTAAACATAGTAAGCGATAATTTTTGCTATCATCTTTCTCGATTGGTGCTTTATATTCACCAATTTCAAAACAATTATTCCAATCACAAATATTTTTCATGGTATATAATATCAAAAAATATTTATGGAAGTAAATCAATTAATTTTGTTGATAAAAAAAAAAATTCAGAAGAATTTATTAATTCAAGATATTATAATTAAAGATAAAACTTACCTACATGCAAATCATTTATCTCATGAGGTAGGAAAATTTCATCTAGAATTAAGAATTAGATCAAAAGAACTTAGTAAATATAATAAGATTCAAGCAACTAAAAAAATTTATAAAATTTTAGATGAGGAAATAAAAAAATATATACACTCAATACAAATATTAATTAATTAATTCTTTACAAAAAAATCTATAAATCGCTGTGTCATTAAATTGGCAATTGTAATTAACATTACCAATTTTTTTCAATAAAACTAGATTAATTTTACTATTACTGTTTTTTTTATCTTTTCTCATGAATGATAAAATTTTATTAATATTTTTTTTTGAAAAAAAATTTTTTATTTTCATAGGCAAGTTTATTTTTTTATAGTGATTTATTATTTTTTTATAATCCGCTTTTTTTATATTGTGATTTTGATGAGCGAAATTTACTGCGCAAATTATCCCAAGCAAAACGGCTTCACCATGATTAAGCCTTTTTGAGTAATTATTAGTCGCTTCAAATGCATGTGCGAAAGTGTGACCAAAATTTAAAATCTGTCTAATATTTTTTTCATTTTCATCTTTTTCAATAATTTTTTTCTTTATCAAACAACTTTGAAAAATCGCTTTTTCTAAAAAAGGTTTTTTTAGTTTTAAAACATTATCTGCGTTTTTGTCTAGATACGTAAAAAATTTTTTATTTAGAATTAACGAATGTTTTAATATTTCTGCATATCCGCATATCATTTCTCTGTTGGGCAAAGATTTAAGGAAAGATGTATCTGAAATTACTAAGTTTGGTTGATAAAAGCTTCCAATTAAGTTCTTCCCATATTTTGAATTAATTCCTGTTTTGCCACCAATGGAAGAATCAACTTGTGCCAACAAGGTTGTTGGAATATTTATGAATTTTATTCCTCTTTTAAAAATGCTTGAAGCAAAGCCAGAAACATCACCGGTAATACCTCCTCCAATAGCTATTAAACAGTCATTTCTGTGAAAATTATTTTTTAAAAGGATTTCTAGTAATTTATTTATAGTTTTTTGACTTTTATTAATTTCACTTGAATTAAAAAAGTAGGTAAATTTATTTTTTTTTTTTAATAAAAAATTGATTTTATTTACAAAATTTTTTGGAACTTTATTATCTATTACTAATAAACACTTATTAAAGTTGATTAAATTATCCTTTAAAATTTTTAATAAATCTTTTGTTAAATCATTACCAATGATAACATTATATGGTTGATTATTGGTTCTAATTTTTATTTTTAATTGGCTCATAATTTCAACATTTGAATAATACTATCTACTATTTCTGCCTTTCCCATATTTTCACAGTTTAACTTATATTTTGCTTTTGAGTAAATTTTTGATCTATTAATTAATAAATCTTTTAGTTCATTATTGCTCAAATTTGAAGCAACCGGTCTTTTATTATTATTTTTTTTAATTCTATCAATTAAAGTTTCTGAATCCCAATTTAACCAAATAGTCGTATTTTTTTTTTGGGCTGCTTTTCTAATTATTTCACTAATAAACGCCCCTCCTCCAAAAGATATTACACAGTTATTTTTATTTATTAAGTTTAATGTAATTTTTTTTTCTAAATTTCTAAATACAGCCTCACCCTTTTTTTCAAATATTTCAAAAATTTTCATTTTTGTTTTTTTCTCTATTATAAAATCTGTGTCAAAAAATTTTAAATTTAATTTCTTTGCTAAAAGTCTACCTATTGTTGATTTTCCAGAGGCCATCATGCCTACTAATATTAGGTTTTTATTTAATTTCATAAGTATTAGTATTGAAAAAACACAAATATGTCTTAATTTGAAATTATTAAACGATATATGCAATTTCATAAAAAAACAAGTGTTGGTCGGTTTGGCAACTTAGTAAAAGTATTGATCACGGTTGCATTCATTTTTATCATATCGTTACTCTTGGTAGTATTAGTTGATAAGATAAATTTTCCATATCCCAACAAAAAAATAGAAAAAATTGTTCCTAATGAAAATTTTAAAGTTGTTAAATAAAAGAAATTTATCAATTTTAATAAGTTTTTTTTTTTTACAAAATTCTTATTCAATCGAGCCTGTTGATATTTGGAAAATTGAAAATCAGTCAATTAAAGAAGATAATATTGTTAATAATGAAATAATAGAAAATGAAAACGTATCAACAAACTCAATTTTTCACATTCAGTCACAAAGAGATCGCAAAATTCAAGTTGATGAAGAAAAAAATTTATTTTCAAAAAATATAGATATTGTCGGCATATATGACCCATCAGATAATGATCTTTCAATGGATATGTGGACCAATTCAAATGGAGTCAAAATTTTAGAAATTATTGATAGAATTAAGAATATTAATCTATCGCAGGATGCGATAGAAATTTTAAACGTAGCTCTTCTAACAAATTCTTATTTTCCAAAAAAAAATATAAGCAAAGAACAATTTTTAATAATAAAATCTGACTGGCTTATTCAACAACAAGATTTAAATTTAATTGAAACTTATTTGTCTAAAAACAATAGTCTAGAAGATGAATCTAGTTTAATTAGGTATTATATCGATCATTATTTATCAAGATTAGATCTCGATAAGGCATGTGATATCTTTAATAAAATTAATTTTGAAATAAATGATGATTATGTTTTAAAGTTTAAGGTTTATTGTTTAATTAATTTAAATAAAAATGAAGAAGCGCAATTGCATCTTGATTTAATGAAAGAAGATGACTTTGAGGAAATTTTTTTTGAAAAAAAATTTGCTTATTTAATGGGTTATGATGAAACTGTTAGTAAAGAAATTTCTGAAAAATCTTTATTAGATTTTCATTTATCACATAGAACAGATCAGGATTTTAAGTTTGAGCCAAAAATTAATACACCAAAATTGATTTGGAAATATTTATCATATTCTAATTTATTGGAGAATATTGATTTAATTGACTTGGAAGATAAGGAAAAACTATCCATGATAGAAATGGCTACTCATGAAAAGAATTATAAAGAAGCTGAATTATTTACTCTGTATGAACGTTTTAAGTTTAATATTAATCAATTGTTGACGGTTGAGGAGTCTTATAAGCTTCTACCCAGTTTTGAGTCTAGAGCAATAGTTTACCAAGGTATTTTAATTACGAAAGAAACTTCAGAAAAAATAAAATTAATAAAACTATTAAAAGATTTATTTGAGAAGGACGGAATATCTGAAGCATTTGATGTTAAGTTAGTTGAATTTTTAGAAGGCATAGACGAGTCAAAAATTCCTTCAAATTATATAGATTTTTATAATAGTTATAAAAAAGCTAGTATCTCAAAAAATAAAAAAATAAAATTTAATAACAAAGTAATTCATCAATCAAAAATTTTAGATTATTTTAAAGAAGATCCCAATTTAAGCAATGTTAAAAAAGATTTAGAAAATTTATTAAAAAAGATAAAAAAAGATAAAAAATATTTTTTTTCTACAAAAGATATAATTATGTTGGAATCTTTAAAATCAGATGAATTTGAATTTCCAAAGAAATATGAAAACATTTATGAAGCTGGAAATCCCAACATACCTTATGATATTCAAATATTGATCAATAGAGAAGAAACAGGACTTACACTATTAAGATTAGTTCAGATTATTGGAGAGGATAAGGTTATTGATGTAGGATCTGAAACGTTATATTTTATTGTAAGTGTACTAAATCAACTTAATCTTGATAAAATACGAAATAAGTTACTATTAAAAGTTCTTCCTTTAAAAGTTTAAAATTTATAATAAAATAAGTTAATTATTAATCATGACTGTCAGAACAATTTTAACAGAGCCAAACAGTATCTTAAGACAAGTATCAAAGCCAGTAGAAGAAGTGGGTAATGCTGAAAGAGAGTTAATGGAAGATATGTTAGAGACTATGTATGCGACGCCAAATGGAATAGGACTTGCTGCTATCCAAATAGGAGTTCCTAAAAGGATAGTAGTTTTAAATATTCTACAAAAGGAAAATAAAAAAAATCCTATGTATTTTGTGAATCCGATTATCAAAAATCAAAGTTCAAACCTCTCTACATATGAAGAAGGTTGTCTTTCAGTACCAAATATATTTGTAGAAGTTAATAGACCAAGCACCTGTGAAGTTGAATATTTAGATTATAATGGAGAAAAAAAAATCCTAAAAGCAGATGGCTTATTATCAACGTGTATCCAACACGAATGTGACCACCTAGATGGAAAACTGATGGTCGACTACCTATCAAAACTAAAAAAAACAATGATAATAAAAAAACTTTCTAAACAACAAGTAAAGCCTGATCGAATTATTGTTTGATTAATGTTAAAGAAAATTATTTTTATGGGCACACCATATTTTGCTGTGCCAATTTTGAAATCTCTTTATCAAAATGGATATCCAATCTCAGTTGTTTATACTCAACCACCTAAAAAATCACAAAGAGGTCAAAGAGTTAATAAATCTCCCATTCAAGGAATATCAGAAACATTCAATTTGGAATTTAGAAGACCTGTTTCGTTAAAAAATAATAAAGAGGAATATGAATATTTAAAAGAATTAAATGCTGATATTGCTATTGTTGTTGCATATGGGCAAATTATTCCTAAGGAAATATTAACCTTAACTAAAAAGGGCTTCATTAATATTCATGCTTCTCTTTTACCTAAGTGGAGAGGACCAGCTCCAATTCAAAGATCAATTATGAATTTAGATAAGCAAACAGGCATAAGCATTATGAAGATTAACGAAAAGCTAGATACTGGACCTGTATGTAATTCCTATAAATTAGATATCACGGATAATGATAATGCTGAAATTTTATCAGATAAATTATCTGCCTTAGCAGCAGAAAAAATTATAGATAATATTGATGATATTTTAGAGGATAATTTGGAATTTAAGGGACAGCTTCATGAAGATGCCACATATGCAAATAAAATTGAAAAATCTGAAGGTAAAATAGATTGGAATAATTCAGCTGAGAGCATTGTTGGGAAAATTAACGGTTTATATCCAAGTCCTGGTGCTTGGTTTATTTATAATGGTGAAAGATACAAAGTTTTAAAAGCCAAAATCAGCAATGGAGCTGGTAATGTAGGAGCAGTCTTAGATGATTATTTAGAAATCAGTTGCAAGTATAAATCAATTAAAATCTTAGAGATACAAAGACAAGGAAGAAGACCTCAAAATATTAATGAATTTATGTTTGGTTCCCAAATAAAAAAAGGGTCAAACTTGAATAATGCATAGATACCAAATTTTAATTGAATATGTTGGAACTAATTTTATTGGTTGGCAAATACAATCTAAAGGACAGTCTATTCAAAAATTAATTCAAATTAAAATATCTAAACTTTTAAAAGAAAAAATAAATTTAGTTGGTTCTGGACGTACTGATTCCGGCGTTCATGCAATTGAACAATCAGCTCATTTCGATTGTAAAAAAAAAATTATAAATTTAGATAAATTCTTGCAATCAGTAAATTATTTTTTGAATTTAAAATTAGTTTCAATAACAAATATAAAAAAAAAAAGTTTAAATTTTCATGCAAGATTTTCTGCTAAACAACGAATTTACACATATATTATTTTTAATAGAGTTAGTAGACCTTCTATAGAAAAAAACAGAGGATGGCATATTAGAAAAAAATTAGATTTAATTTAATGAAAAAAGGTGCTAAAAAATTATTGGGAACCAATGATTTTTCTACATTTAGGTCATCTAGTTGTAATGCTAAAAGTCCTATTAGAAAAATTAAGTCAATTAAAATAAAAGAAGTAAAAAATAAAATACAAATTCAATTTAAATCTAAATCTTTCCTACAACAACAAGTTAGATCTATGGTTGGTTGCTTAAAGTATTTAGCTGAGAAAAAATGGGATTTAAAGAAATTTGAAAATGTTTTTCAATCTAAGAAAAGAACTTTATGTGCTCCACCTGCACCTGCGCACGGATTATTTTTAGAGAAAGTTATCTACTAACCATTTGAATTTTTTTGTTAATTCGCCATCTTGAGCCTTCTCGCACAATATAGCCAACACAATTTTTTGAACCACATTTGCAAGGAAACTGCTTATAATCTAAATCATAGCTGAATCCATAATCACAAGTTAATTCTTCACCCTTTTTAATGTCTTTTATTGCGGTGACCCAAAGTTTTAAACCTTTACCTTCATAATCACAGTTATTTAAACATGAGTGGTTAATTAAACGAGCCGTATTCCAAGAAACATCTCCATCAAGGTCGTATCTGGTATTTAGATTAAATAAATAAATTGGTTTTGAATTATCAAATTTTTCAGATTCTTCAGTTTTTTTTTTAGTAATAATTTTTCCAACGTAATCAATAATTCTAGTACCTTCTTTAATATCTTTAATGGCATAAAGGCCTTGTCCATTTCTATCAATATTAGATTTTTTAACTCTGTAAAGTTTCATTTGGAGTTGTTTAATGAATAATTTTAAATTTTCAATTAAATTCTAATAGTGCGCTAACATGCATCTCTGTGCTTTCTTGAAGTGCATTAAGATCATATCCGCCTTCTAAAATCGATACGACTTTTCCGTTACAATGTAGTTTAGCTAAACTTAATGTTCTTTTAGTTAAGTCGTAATAATCTTTAGAATTTAACTGAAGTTGCGCCAAAGGATCATCTTTGTGACCATCAAATCCAGCAGAAAATAAAATAAATTCAGGTTTAAATTCTTTTAACCTTTTTAGAACAAATTCATAAGCATTTAAATATTCTTCTGAAGTTGTTCCTGCGGGCAAAGGGATATTAAATATATTATTATGCTTGCCTTTTTCATTTTCATTGCCAGTTCCAGGATAATAGGGATATTGATGAGTTGAGATATATAAAACTTTTTCACTATCATGGAAAATATCTTGGGTTCCATTTCCATGATGAACATCAAAGTCAATAATTGCAACTTTGTTAAATTTGTATTTATCTATTAAATAATGAGCACCTACTGCTACATTATTATAAATACAAAAACCCATTGCTTTATTTTTTTCTGCATGATGTCCAGGAGGTCTGACAGCACAAAAAGCATTTTTAAACTCTTTATTTTGAACTCCATCAATTGCAGCAATAATTGATCCCACAGCATCTGATGATGCTTTCTTGCTACCCGGAGAAATTATTGTATCTCCATCTAAAAAGAACAATCCTTTTTTTGGAAAGGATTTTTGTATATCTTTTATATAATTTGTATTATGAACAATTTCTAAATATTTTGGATTAAATTTAGTTGGTTTTTTCCAAACTAAATTTTTATTTTTAAATTTTTTTAAATTTTCAACTATAACAGAAACTCTATCAGCTCTTTCAGGATGTCCTTGTCCTGTATCATGATTAAGGTAGGTATCAGTAGTTACAATTCCTGTTTTCATTTTAGCATATCCATTTCATAGATCCTATTATTTGATTAGCAGAGTTTTTAATTGGTATTTTTTTTATTTTATTAATTTTTTCATTATTAATTATTTTAAGTTCTGATAATAATCCAGCAATGGCCACTTCAGCTGCTCTACTAGCACCATCAATTATTTTGACTGCTAAAGCTGATTTTTGTTCAGGTATTATTGCTACAAAAACTCCCTCCGCCCCATTTTTTACAAATATCTTTCCTTTAGATAGCTTGGTTAAAATAGAATTTATACTTTTACTACCACCAGTAATTTCTGGAAATTTTACACAAGAATCAAAAATTCTTTTAGCAATAGTCGAATACTCATTTAGTTTTTTATAATCAGCCAATTGGGCCACAGCGAATGCAAATTTTTTTAAAGGAATTAATGGATTAGGCAAAGTACATCCGTCAACACCTATGCTTTTTATTTTATATTTTGATAGATCTTCAATCAATTTAATTAAATCTTTTTGGATTGGATGATCTTTATTTTGGTAATTTTTAATAGGTAGATTTTTATATTTAGAAACTGCTAAATGACCACAATGTTTACCAGAACAATTATGAAAAATTTTTCTTTTAACTTTATATTTTGAATGAGCTTTAAATTGATCTTTTATATTCCACGGCCAACTAGGCCCACAAGAAAGATGTTTTTCTTTTAAATTAATTTTTTTTAGCCAATTATTAATCATTTTTTGATGAATATTTTCTGCATGATGTGAAGCTGTAGTTAAAGCTATAAGATTATCCGATAAGCCCAAAGCTTTTGCTACTCCATCCTTATAAAGATTCAGTGACTGGATAGGTTTTAGGGCTGATCTTGGATAAATTAATGCATTTGAATTTCCCCATTCTTGTAATATCTCTCCACTTGAATTAATTAATACGGCAACACCACAGTGTATACTTTCTGTGAAACCACTTCTTGTGACCTCAACCATTTTAACGATATTCATAATAGTAAATTACTTTATTGAGCCTATTTAGCAACTTCACCTAAAATAGTTTATTAAAATATTCTGATATATATGAGTTAATTTTTTTAGATCTGAGACAGATACAGCTTCATCAACCTTATGCATGGTTTTTCCAACTAAACCAAATTCCACACATGGAGATATTTTTCTTATAAATCTTGCATCTGATGTTCCACCAGATGTTGATAATTTTGGTTTTATTTTAGTTATCTTTTTAATGGTATTCTGAATCATTTTGGTTGTATTGTTGGGAACTGTTATAAAAGCTTCTCCCGATACCATATAGGAAATTTTAAAAGAACACTTGCTTTTTTTACAAGCTTTTCGAAAAATATTATTTAGTTTCTTTTTTAAAGAACTTGATGAATATTTATTGTTAAATCGTATATTAAAAGTAGCTGTTGCTTCTGCTGGAATAACGTTATCAGCCGTATTTTCAATATTCATTTTAACTATTTCAAGGTTTGAGGGTTGAAAGTTTTTTGTTCCTTTATCAAATTTTATATTTTCAATTTGATTTAATATTTTTATCATAACCGGGACAGGATTGTTGGCATCATGAGGATAGGCAACATGACCTTGAATTCCACAAACTGTTAGATATCCGGTAATACTTCCTCTTCTACCAATCTTCATCATTTCTCCCAGCTTGTTTTGATTGGTAGGCTCACCTACTAAACAAAAATCAATTTTCTCTTTTTTTCTTTTTAAATATTCAACAACTCTTTTCGTTCCATTAATGGCTATACCTTCTTCATCACCCGTAATTAACAAACTTATTGAGCCTTTAAATTTTTTGCTTTTAAATTTGTTTACTGCAGCAACAAAACAAGCAATAGAGGCTTTCATATCGTTTGCCCCTCTTCCAATTAAATGATTTTTTTTAATTGCTGGTTTAAATGGATTTACTGTCCAATCATTTAAGTTGCCAGGAGGCACAACATCTGTATGACCAGCATAGCAAAAATTTGGTCTAAATTTTCCTAATCTTGCATATAAATTTTTAACTGGTTTTGAATCCTTTGTTTTAAATTCTAATATTTTACATTTGAAACCCAAAGATTTCAGTTTTTTTGAAAGAAAATTTATTGCCCCTGCATCTATAGGCGTGATGCTTGGAAATCTAATTAGCTCTTTTGCTAATGTAACTTCATTATAAGTTGGCATTTTAATCTCTTAAAAGATCGTTTATTGAAGTTTTGGATCTAGTTTTTTCATCAACTTGCTTAATAATTACCGCACAAGATAGTGAAGGTCCTTTGCCATCTTTACTTGGCAAACTTCCTGGCACTATTACAGAGTAAGGAGGAATTTTTCCAAAAATGACTTTTCTAGTTTCCCTATCAACTATTTTAGTTGATTGACCAATAAAAACTCCCATTGATAAAACAGATCCTTCTCCAACTATTGCTCCTTCAACTATCTCTGAACGAGCACCAATGAAACAATTATCTTCTATGATGGTTGGATTTGCTTGCATTGGCTCTAATACTCCACCAATACCAGCTCCTCCTGATATATGACAATTCTTTCCAATCTGAGCGCATGATCCTACAGATGCCCACGTATCGATCATTGTGCCACTATCAACATAAGCACCTATATTTACAAAAGAAGGCATTAGCACAACATTTTTTGCAATAAAAGATCCATGTCTAGCAACTGCGTTTGGTACCATTCTAAAACCAGCTTTTTTATGTTCTTCTCTACCCCAGCCTGCAGTTTTTCCTCTGATCTTATCCCGCCAAGTTGCGTAAGGTCCAGTTAGAGTTTGCATCTCATTTGTTTTAAAACTTAGAAGTATTGCTTTTTTAATCCATTGATGAACTATCCATTCATTACCTTTTTTTTCAGCAACTCTTATTTTACCTTTATCAACCAATTCAATAGTTTCTTTAATAGCATTAATTATTGATTGGTCTGACTTAGAGTCGATTTTATCTCTCTTATCCCAAGCTGTGTTTATAATTTTTTCAAATTCTTTCATAACCGCTATGCTGTTTTTAATATATTAATTTCCTGCAAAAAACTAGACAGGTTCTTAATCTTATAATCAATATATGGCCTATCTTTGTCCTTGCTTGCAAAAGTTTCACTGTTTTCAAGCCAAACCGTTTTCATTCCTAAAGATTTAGCCTGTTTTAAATTATGTGCGATATCTTCTATTAATATTGTTTTTTTTGGGTCAAGATTAAATTTTTTGATTATTTTTTTATAAGGTTCTATTGAAGGTTTTGGTATAAAATCAGCATCAGTAATATCAAATATTCCATCAAATAAATCTTCAATGCCCAACTGTTTAGTAATATTATTTGCATGAGAATGTGAGCCATTAGTAAATATGTATTTTTTTTCTTTAATTTTGATTAGTTCTTCTCTTAATAATAAATCTTTCGAAAGCCAACTGATATCTATGTCATGAATAAAATTAAGAAACTCATACGGATCTATATTATTGTGTTTCATCAAACCAGACAGAGTTGTTCCTGACTCGTAAAAATATTTTTTTTGAATTTCTTTAGCTTTTATCAAATCTACATTTAATTTTTTTGAAATATAGGCAGACATTCTTTTGTCTATCATCTCAAAGACTTTGGTTTGGCCAGAGTAAAGAGTGTTGTCTAAGTCAAAAATAAAAAATTCTATATTTTTTAGATTTTTCATTCTCTAATCAGAGTTCCAGCACCTTTATCAGAAAATAATTCAAAAAGAATAGAGTGAGGTTTTCTTCCATCAATTATAACCACACCCCTAACTCCATTGTTAATAGCATCTATACAAGTGTTAATTTTGGGTATCATTCCACCTTTAATAACCTCTTCATTAATCATCTTTTTAACTACGTCAGGTGTTATTTCAGAAACTAATTTGTTATTTCTATCAATTACACCTTCCATATCTGTCATAAGCAAAAGTCTTCTGGATTTAAGTTCTTTTGCTATTGTTCCAGCTGCAGTATCAGCATTAATATTAAATGGTTTATTATCTTTTAACCCCATCGGCGCAATAACAGGTATTTCATTAGCTTTAATTATTTCGTCCAAAACATTTATATTTATTTCAGTCGGTATACCAACAAATCCAAGTTCTCCTCTTTCAGGCTTAACTAATATTATATTATATTCTTTAGTTGTAATTGACCTAGCATCGCAAGATTTATTTTTTAAAGCATTTACAATTTCTTTATTAAATTCTATTAAAACATCCTCAACTATCTTAATAGTATTATTATCTGTAACTCTTAAACCTTTTATAAAATTACTTTCAATATTTAATTCTTTTAATTTATTATTAATTCTTTTCCCTCCGCCATGCACAATAGTTGGGGTTAATCCAAGTTTTTTCATCACAACTACATCAGATATAAAAAGGTTAAAAAGATTAGGATCTATTAAAACACTTCCACCACATTTGATTACAATTTTTTCATCGGTATATTTTTCTAAATATTTTTTAACTTCTTGTATGGAAGGACCATTTGAAGGTAAAATTGTTTTTAAATTTACTTCTTCAATTGCTGTCATTTATGTTGTTTTAACAGTAATTTTTCTTTGTATGTAAAACTGTTGGAGTAAAGTTAGAAGGTTGTTAAAAGTCCAATAAATGACCAAACCAGATGGAAACGGCGCGAGTATCACTGTAAGAAAGATAGGAAAGAAAGCAAAGATCTTCTGTTGTATAGGATCAGGTGGTTTTGGATTCAGTTTTTGCTGTACCCACATGCTTATCCCCATTGCTATTGGCCACACACCGATTATTAAAAAAGAAGGTGGATCCCAAGGAATTAAACCAAAAAGATTAAAAACAGTAGTGGGATCCTTGTCGGACAGATCTTTAATCCAACCAAAAAAAGGTTGGTGACGCATTTCAATCGTTACAAACAACACTTTATACAAAGCGAAGAATACTGGGATCTGCACGAGTATCGGCAGGCACCCAGCCATAGGATTTACCTTTTCTCTTTTGTAAAGCGCCATCATCTCTTGTTGCAACTTCACTTTGTCATCCTTATGAAGTTCTTTTAATCTTGTCATTTCCGGTTGAAGAAGTTTCATCTTCCCCATCGAGCGAAAAGAAAATGACGCCAGAGGAAAGAATAACAATCTAATACAGACTGTTACTAAAATAATAGCTACTCCATAATTTCCAACCAATTTAAAGAAATAATCAATTGCAAAGAATAATGGCTTCGTCAAGAAGTACAGTACACCCCAATCAATAACTAAATCGAACTTATCAATGTTTAAGCTTTCAGCATAACCATCAATTGTTTTAACTCTTTTAGCTGCAACAATAATTTGAATTGTTTCTTCAATTGACCCATTAGAACTTAATTCAGTTCCTTCAGTCGATATAAAATTTGCTCTAAATTTATTTTTGTAATCAAAAGTTGTTTTAAATTCTTTATTTCTAGGAGGTACAATGCTTGCTATCCAAAATTTATCACTGATTCCAAGCCAACCTTTTTTAGCTGTTCTTGAAAATTTTTCTTCTTGAATATCATCATAGTCTTCTTCTATTAATTCATCATCTAAAGTAGCTATAAGACCTTCGTGTAGTATATAGAAGTTAGAAATTTCTGGAATTTTATTTCTTATAATCTGACCATATGAATAAAAATTATAAGTTTTATCTGATGAATTAATTACCTTTTGTTTAATAGTAAATAAAAATTGATCATCAAGACTAATACTTTTTTCAAAAGTAATTCCCTGAGAATTACTCCAAACTAATTTTATTGGTATTTTATTTGTTAATTTATTATTTCCTTGAATTTTCCATATAGTTGAAGAGTCTGGTACATCAATATTTTTATTAGTTGTAACAAAACCACTTTCAATTAAATAACCATCTTCGTTATTTCGTGGGTTTAAAAGAATAACCCTTTCATCACTTTTAAGTTTTGTTTTGTATTGTTTAAAAGTTAAGTCATCAATAGCTGCACCTTTAAGAGAAATAGACCCTATAATATTATTATTTTCAAATTGAACTCTAGCATCTTCTGCTAAAGCATCTTTTCTTGTAAGTTTTGAAAAATTTTTATTTTGGTCTAATGAAGGAGCTTCTGAGCTTTCAATGACTTTTGTTTTTTTAATTGGATCTTTTTTAATTCTACTAGGATCTGGCTCTGGCGCAAAAAAAAGGCTGTATAATATTAATACTGCCGCAGACAATGATATTGCTGCTATAACATTTTTAGTGTCCATGATTATTTTTTTCCTTTAATTTGTGAACTGGATCAAATCCTTCCCCGCCTCCCAAAAACTTTATTGGGTGGCAAGTTAATATTCTTTTAATACCTTTATAGAAACCTTTTATTAGACCGTATGCTTTTAGACAGTCAATAAAGTGTTCGGAACAAGTGGGTAGATATCTACAATTATTACCCAGCAGTGGTGAAATAATTAATTTATATCCTTTTATAAATTTTATGAAAATATTAGATAAAATTTTCATTATTTAATTTTATTAAATTCATTGAACATTGTTTTTTTTATATCCGAATAATCATTTTTTAAAACAGTTTCTTTAGCAATTACTAGGTAAGAATAATCAAAACTAAGAGATAAACTTTTAACTGCTTCATTTGTTATATTTCTTAGTTTCCTTTTTATTTTATTTCTTATCACTGCAGTGCCTAATTTTTTTTTTGTAACAAAACTAATATTTAATTTGTTTTTATCTTTATTTGATAGTTTTTTAAAAAAAATTGTAAAATACTTATTAGATTTTTTTTTTCCTCTAAGTATTTCTTTAAATTCATTATTCTTCGAGAGACAAACTATTTTACTTTTCATTAAATTAAACAGTCAATAATTTTCTACCTTTTTTTCTTCGTCTTGAAAGTGTTTTTCTTCCAGTTTTAGTTTTCATTTTTGATCTAAAACCGTGTTTTCTTAATCTTTTTTTTACGCTGGGTTGGTATGTTCTTTTCATATGTCGGTCGCGTTAATGTTGTTAAAATTTCGGTATTTATAGATAATATATATATATAAGTACAGAACATTTTATAAAGAATATGGATAATGCAAAAATAAAAAGTATTAAAATATTAATAGGTTTATTTTATTTCATGTTGCTTTTATTTTTTTTGTATTTATTTTTTTCTAAATATAGTCTTGAAGAAATTACCACCTATAAGTTTATTCAGTCTAATAGAGAATATTTAATCAATATTAAAGAATCAAATATATTTTTGCTATCCATAGTCTTTATTGTCTTTACTATAGTTTGGATTTTTATGTTAGGATTTGGAAGTCCAGTTGTGCTCTTGGCAGGATTTATTTTTGGTAAATGGCTAGGTACTTTGTTAGCGGTGTTTTCAATGACCACTGGTGCCATTTTGTTATATATTTTTGCAAATTATTTTTTTAAAAATTTAATAAAAGAAAAATTTTTAAGTCGATTTAAGAATTTTGAAACCAAATTTAGAAACAACGAATTTACATTTTTTTTAATTTACAGATTTGTTGGAGGAATACCTTTTCAGTTAGCAAATTTATTACCAGTCTTATTTAACATAAAATTAAAAAATTATTTTTTTGGTTCATTCATTGGACTAACACCACAGGTATTTTTAATAGCTTCTTTGGGCAGTGGCATTGAGCAAATTATTAAGAATAGTAATAGAGCCCCAAGTATTTTTGAGCTATTATTGTCACCGGAAATTTATTTACCTATTTCGGGATTTATTTTATTAGTCTTAATAACTTTTATATTAAAAAAATTTTTCTATAAAAAATAAATCTGGTGCCCATAACCAGAATCGAACTGATGACCTCTTCCTTACCATGGAATTGCTCTACCGTCTGAGCTATATGGGCTAAAATTATTAATTATAAAAAACCTAATATATAAAACAAATTTATTCAAATTATTGCCTTAATTATTATAGTATAATGAATTATATCTAGTAAATAATAATTTTTTATAGGAAAAAAATGGGAATTCATTACGATTATAAATCTACTCGGAGCATGAAGGCAATGGAAAAAGCAGCCAAAAGAGAACGTAAACTTGCCGAAAAAAAAGCCAAAAGAGAAGTCAAAGATGGGGAAAAAAAGGAAGAGGATGTTAGTAAGTTTGATGTTCAAGAACCAATTACACTTGATTTTATAACCAATCCAAAAAAAAATAAATGAACAACAGGCAGAAAAATATTAAGCTTGAATTGGCCCTTAAAAAGAATTTAAAAAAACGAAAACTTTTTCAAAAAAAAATTAAAAAGAAAAATAAGTAAATGCCAGTTCTTTCTGATAAGTGGATTAAAAAAATGGCATTGAATGGAATGATTTCTCCATTTGAAGAAAAGCAAATTAGAGAAGGAAAAATTTCCTATGGTTTATCTTCATTTGGTTATGATGCAAGAGTTTCGAATGAATTTAAAATATTTACAAATGTAAATTCTGAAATTGTTGATCCAAAGAATTTTAAACCCAGTAATTTTGTAACAAAAAAGGTTTCAGAATGCATAATACCGCCCAATTCATTTGTATTAGCAAGCACAATTGAGTATTTTAAAATTCCAAAAGATGTTTTGGTAATTTGTTTGGGCAAATCTACGTATGCACGATGCGGTATTATTGTTAATGTTACTCCCTTGGAGCCTGGTTGGGAAGGACATGTAACTTTAGAGTTTTCGAACACGACTCCTTTACCAGCAAAAATTTATGCCAATGAAGGTGTGGCTCAATTTGTCTTTCTTCAAGGAAATGAAAGACCAGAAATATCCTACTCAGACAGAAAAGGTAAATATATGGGACAAGTTGGAGTTACTTTGCCAAAAATATAAAGAATGGAAAAATTGGAGGTTATAGGAGAAAAAAAGCTCAAAGGTACTATAAAAATTTCTGGATCAAAAAATTCCTCACTACCTATTTTAGCTGCAACTTTATTATCAAGTAAAAAAGTTAAAATATTGAATCTGCCCAGAGTTAAAGATATAGAAACAATGTTATTATTGTTGCGCTCACTAGGCTCAAATATCAAATTTAATAAAAAAAATAAATCAGTTGATGTTTATAATTCAAAAAATATCAAAACATTTGCTTCTTATAATTTAGTTAAGACTATGAGAGCAGGAATACTTGTGTTAGGACCTTTGTTGGCAAGATTTAATAAAGCAAAGGTATCTTTACCAGGAGGTTGTGCCATTGGAGCTAGACCAGTAGGTATTCATTTGAAGGCTTTATCAAAATTAGGCGTAAAGTATAAAATTATACAAGGATACATATATGCTAAAGCGCCAAAAGGTCTAATTGGGAATGTAATAAAATTTCCTAAAATATCAGTTGGTGCGACAGAAAATTTAATTCTTGCTGCTAGTTTTGCAAAAGGAAAAACAATTTTGAAGAACTGTGCAATTGAACCTGAAATTGGAGATTTAATTAATTTTTTAAGAAAAATGGGATGCAATATTAAATGGACCGGAAAAAGAACCGTTACAATTATAGGAGTTAAGAAATTAAAAGAAGCAAAGTATAAAATAATGTTTGATAGAGTTGAAGCTGGAACTTACATGATAGCTTCTGCTTTGACGGGGGGAAACTTAAAAATTATTAACATTAAACCAAAAATAATTAAAACAGAGATAGATATTTTAAGAAAAATTGGAGTAAGTATCAAAATTAAAGATACTGAAGTTAAAATTATTGGAAAAAAAAAAATTAAAAATATTAAGTTAACAACTTCACCGTATCCAGGTTTTCCAACTGACTTGCAAGCACAGCTAATGGTTTTGCTTTGCAAGTCTTTTGGAAGATCGGAGATAGTTGAAAAAATTTTTGAAAATAGATTTATGCATGCATCAGAGCTTAATAGAATGGGAGCAAAAATTAAAATTTTGGGCAATAAAGCTGTTATTGAAGGTAATGTTAATTTTAAAGCAGCAGAGTTGATGGCAACTGATTTAAGAGCCTCAGTTTCTTTGATACTTGCTGCATTAACTGCAAAAGGCAAATCAATAATTAATAGAATATATCATTTAGATAGAGGTTACGAGAATATAGAACAAAAATTAAGAAATGTTGGTGCAAAAATTAGAAGAATTTCTTAGAGAATGAATGAAAAATATTTAGCAAAGATTATTGCAAAGGATAGTCAAGGATTAAAATTGATATCAGCATGCTGTTTTCAGGCAAAAGTAAGTGTGAGTGAATTAATATATTTAAAAAAAAATCAAATTTTTTTAATTTTTTTACAAAGATTTAACAGAGAAAACAAAAGAAATAAGGAAAAAATTAATAGTGTTTGTAAATTTGAGTTTGTAGAATTTGTAAAATCAAAAAATATTGATCAAAACAATAAAGATTTGATTTTAGAGTTATTTGCAATAGATTTAATTAAGAATAAAGATAAATTTGAAATAAACTTAATTTTTAATAATAATTCTTATATAACACTTTCTACTGAAATTGTTGAGGCAACTTTGGAGGATCAAAATAAAATTTAAATGATTAAAATATTAGATTGCAATAATAAGAACTATGTTTCTAAGCTGAGTAAATTACTAATAAAAAGAAAAAGTGATGATAAAATTATTAAAAATATAGTTGTAAAAATTATTAGTGATGTAAAAAAGAATGGGGATAAAGCTGTAGTTAAATATGAGAAAAAATATAGTAAAAACAGCGAAATAATTGTTAATAAAAAAAAAGTATCAAAAAGTATTAGATCGTTAGATCCTAAAATAAAACGTGCAATAGATTTTGCTTTTAATAGAATATATAAATTCCATTCAAAACAAAAAGTTCAAAATATATTTTATAAAGACAACCTGCATAATAAATTATACTACAAATACAGAGCAATAGATTCTGTTGGCTTTTATGTGCCTGGAGGTAATGCGAGTTTTCCATCAACTGTTTTGATGAATGCAATTCCTGCAAAAATAGCAGGAGTTAAAAGAATAGTTATGATTAATCCAAAGATGAATGGTAGACAAAGCCCTGGAGTTTTATATGCAGCCAAAAAAGTAGGCATTAAAGAAATTTATTCAATTGGAGGCGCTCAAGCAATTGCTGCTCTTACATATGGCACAAAAAGAATTAAAAAAGTAAATAAAATTGTTGGACCAGGAAATATTTTTGTTTCTGCAGCTAAAAAAGAAGTCTTTGGTGACGTTGGAATAGATATGATTGCTGGACCATCAGAAATTACAGTTGTGGCAGATAAATTTTCTAATGTAAATTGGGTCGCTGCAGATTTATTAGCTCAAGCAGAACATGATACAAATTCTCAATGTATTCTAATTTCTAAAGACATAAATTTTATAAACAAAGTAAAAAATTCAATTTTTGATCAACTAAAAGATTTACCAAGAAAATTTATTGCAAAAAAAAGTTTGGAATTAAATGGAATATTGATAAGAGCTTACTCAAACAAACAAATTATTGATATCATCAATATGATTGCTCCCGAGCATTTAGAATTAAATATTAAAAATTACAATAGTATTTTAAACAGAATTAATAATGCAGCCTCAATTTGTTTAGGAAATTATTCTGCCATGGCAGTCACAGATTATAATGCTGGAACAAATCATATTTTACCAACAAATTCTTCAGCTAAGTTTTCAAGTGGACTATCAGTTTATGATTTTTATAAAAGAATTTCTTATATAAATTTATCAAAAAAGGGTATTGAAACTCTTGGGCCTTCAGTTATAACTTTAGCAAAATTTGAAGGTTTAGAAGGTCATGCTAGATCAATAAAATTTAGATTAGGGAGAAATTAAAATTGTCAAAACAAGATTTACTTGAGTTCAAAGGCAAGGTGATAGAATTGCTTCCTAACGCAATGTTTCGAGTACAATTAGAAAATAATCATATCGTGACAGCTCACGCTGCAGGCAAATTAA
>Ga0208879_1001251_pt1 | contig 24273 bp, 17 predicted proteins | sample Knorr_S15_td_Bot_FD_185605 | JGI IMG/M metagenome (GOLD analysis project Ga0208879, IMG submission 185605) | Marine microbial communities from Southern Atlantic Ocean transect - Knorr_S15_td_Bottom_ad_5009_LV_A (SPAdes) (version 2) | ecosystem: Environmental > Aquatic > Marine > Oceanic | place...
GTAAATATAGCAGTCTCTACCTACCTCGACCTTACACCATTGACTTAAAAAGTTAACCACTGTCACGCCAACACCGTGTAGTCCACCGGATGTTTGATACGACTCTTTGTCGAACTTCCCACCAAATTTAAGTACTGTCATCACCCCTTCAAGTGTGGATACCTCTCTGTCAAATTCTTCCGAAAGTGCGTCGTGTTTCTCGACAGGTATTCCTCGACCATCATCTTCTACTGTAATGCTGCCATCAGGATTAATAACCACACTGATTAACGAAGCGTAATCCGCCATGGCCTCATCGATTGAATTATCAACTACTTCATAAACCAAGTGATGCAGTCCGCGGTTAAATGTGTCGCCAATGTACATCCCCGGTCGTTTGCGGACGTGCTCTCGGTCAGAAAGGTGCTGTAAATTATCTGCGCCGTATTCGTTTTCTTTGTTCTCATCACTCATCTAATATCAATCCCTTTTTTCTGTGCTACTCGTATTTTGTACACTGTGGACATTGTTCAATTTGTCCTAATTCATTTATTTGCTAGGTTGCGACTACTCGGAGTTTCAAATCCTTGATTTGTTGGTTTGCCAGGCTGCCCATTTTTTGATTCAGCTTGGTTACAAGCGAATGTTTTTTAAATGCCAACTCCTGCATCACTGCGGAATTTTTACAAGTCACTTCCAACATGCCGCGGCGAATTGTTCCTGCTGTCGTCATTCCCGCGATCCGCTCTCCGACAACACCGCCCCATACATCAGCTAATTGAGAAGCGGCTTTGACTCGGGCATATCCTCGCCGAGTTAATAACTCGCTGATCAGACGGTCCATTTTTGCTGGCAGCGGTATATACCGTTGCTTGTTCTTTAGGTCGTCCAATAAAAACTGTTCTACTTTTGCTTTATCTATCATCCTGCTTACTCTTACCTGTCTGTCGCAAGTGGCATGATGATATACGAATAGCCGTCTTGGGTGGTAAACAACACTGCTGCTTGGGCATTTTCAATAAAAATTGAAAACTGACTCGTCGCGTCTAACGCTTTTAGGAAATCTGATACATAACGGTGATCCATCGTCACTGATATCTTTTCGCCCTCATAGGCAATGGGCATTTCAGTGTGAGATTGCCCTCGTTCCGCCGCCTGGGCATCCATCGTAAGAGTGCCGTTGGCAAACGTAAAGTTGATCCCTCGGCTATCATCATTGGCTACAATCGCTGCTTGCTTAAGCTTGGAAAGCATCTCTCCAGAATCAATATCTATCGCTTTTGTTTCCGTGGTGCTTGGAAAAACATCTTTCCATTTTGGGTAGCGTCCCTCAACCAACCGAGAAGTTAACATAATCTTATCGCTGATAAACACGATTTGGTTGTCATTGACTATAATTTTGACGGTTGCTTCAGGGTTCACGATAGCCCGCGAGATCAACGTCATTGAGCGCGTGGGTACGATCGTCGAGGAACTGCCCAATTCTACGGTCCCAGTGATTTCCACTGGGCCTTGCATTTTTGCCAATCTACGTCCATCTGTTCCAACGGCGATCAAGTTATTGCCATCGAGCTCAAGCAGTAGCCCACCCAGGGCGTAGCGACTACTTTCACTGTCAGTTGCGAAAAAAGTTCGCTTGATCAACTCTGACATTAACCGAGCCGGCATTTCCAAGTATGAATCATTTTCCACGCTGGACACATCGGGAAACTCATCTGGGTTTTGAGATGGTATTTTATACGAACTAGTCTCACCATCAACGGATATCTCAGTGTCTTTCATTTCGACGGTTAGCGATTCATCGGTGCATTCTCTCAATATCTGGCCAAACAAATCTACTGGCAAAACGACGCTCCCTGGCACTTCAACGTTTACACCGTCAACACCAATCCGTACCCCGACTTCTGTATCAGTGGCCATCAATATGCTTTCGCCCTCTGTGCAGATGAGCTTGACCGACTGCAAGATTGGCTTGGGGCTACGACTGGGAGCAACCGCAGCTGCGGGCTGAAAAGATGATAGCATCATCTCGCGATCAAAAGTAAATTTCATTGTAAGTCCTTTGGCGTTCTATGGGGCGTTGGTTAACGGTCGTGCGGTGATGGTATATATATTAATTAAATAAAAAGTAGTAGTAGAAGTAACTGGTCGTGCAATGTAAACAAAGGGAACAACAAACACCGCACAAATTATTATTTAAGGGGTAAAACCCCTTAAAAGTGACCTGTTTGGGCGGTGGAAAAAGTGTTGATACAGGGTTTATTCACCAACCAATAGCAGTCAGCAATTTGATTAAAAAGTCAATAGCCAGTAAGTCGGTGCGCAAAACCAAAAACTAGCGGATGGGAGCAGACAGTCGGTCGACACCTTTTCCACCAGCGGCAATTTGAACATCGAAGTTCACTGTTCAGCCAGTGTCCTAGGGTTTAATTTAACCGATAGCTTGGCATTAACCTCTTCGACAACGAGCCGAACAGAACCATCGGACGCAAGGTCAGACTTTGTTTTGTTAAATGCATGCATGATAGTGGAGTGATCACGACGGCCAAAATACAGACCAATTTCGCGATAGCTTTTGTTTATATGTAGGCGGCACATGTAGATGGCAATATTACGAGCGCGAACAATATAGCGCCGGCGGGAGGAGCTTTTCATGTCTAACAGACGAATATTTAGATGGCGTGAAACAGCCATGGCAATGTCTCGCAGGCTCAGCGGCTCGCTGTTTGGGTCATCAGCGAAAAACCGTTCTACATCACTGCGGCAAATATCACGAGACTTAAGATCGGCCTGAGCGCGAAGCCGCAAGACGGCGCTTCTCATCTCGGGGACTGTTTTTAGCTTGGGGCCAGTTGGACCGACTTCGTTGATAAGAGACTTTTGTGTCGCACTATCTAAAACAACACCATGTTGATCGGACAACAAACGAACAAGTTCTTCGCGGGCAGCTTCTCCAGGAGCCGCAATTCGTGCCTGTAAACCACCCATCAAGCGGCTCGCCAAACGGGCGTCCAAACCGGATGACTCGAGCGGCAGCTCGTTTGTACAGACTACCAACATGCGACCCTCTTCACAAAAAGCATCAATGATCAAGCTGAGCGTTTGTTGAGCCGAAGTTCTTGTTTTTAAGACTTGAACATCATCAATAACGAGCAAATCAAACAAAAAGTATTTTTTTCGGAAGCTTGGAAGCGAGTGGGTGTGCACTGCCCGAGCGTGTTCTCGGGCAAAGTCGATCCCGTTAGTGTACAGTGATTTTAAGCCAGGGTGCTTGCACCGCCATTGGATCAAGAAGGCGTGGCTGAGGGCGGTTTTTCCGGTTCCCCGGTCACCATATAACACGAGCGGGCTGTCGGCAAACCGTTGGTCTAACACCGATTGCAGCACTGATTGTAATACTACGTTTTCATTTCCAAAAACAAATTCACCCAATCCACCAGAGTCGTGAAACTCTTGTGGGAACAACTTCAATTGCTCGCCCGTAGTGGAGGCGGCAGAAGAGGGCGAAATCGGAATAGAAAAGAGGCCGTTTGCCAAAGCTAAAACCAACAAAAAATAGAGGAAGAGAAACAAGCGAAAGACAGAAAACCAGCACCACTGTCGTAGACTTTATTATAAGGTTTTTTGACAACATTATCGAGCAGAGGTAAAGCGAAATTTAGATGAATTGTGCGAGATTGTTACTCTGACAAAAGTGGCAAAACCTCCGACAATATCTCGATAACAGCATCCACTTCCGCCGGCGTGTTGAATCTGCTCATACTGAAACGAATTGCCCCCTCTATTACCTCTTCTGGTAGCCCCATCGCGATTAATACGGGCGAGGGTTCACTAGACCCAGAAGCGCAGGCAGACCCAGTGCTGCAGCAGACACCAGCAACATCCAGAGCCATCATTAGCGCTTGCCGGTCTACGCCAGGAAAGGAAAGACAGGAGGTTTGCGGCAGTCGCTGGGACTCATGTCCAACGACAATAGCGGCAGGAAACAGCCCCAAAACACCATCCTCAAGCCTCAGTTGTAGATCCAGCAACCGCGAGAGATTAGCGTCTTGGTGGTCGAGATAGAGTTCAAGTGTCTTGCTAAGTGCAACTGGCAGTGGACACGCCTCACTGCCGGGGCGTAGTCCGTTTTGCTGAAACCCACCATGTAAAACAGGTGTAATAGGACAACCGTTTTTGATTAATAGCGCGCCAACCCCAACCGGCCCATGTATTTTGTGGGCGGATAGAGACAATGTGTCCACGCCCAATTGCCGAAAATCAACCGACATTTTTCCAACAGCCTGAACAGCATCTGTGTGCACTAAGGCGCCATGGTTTTTACATAGCGCCACTACATCAGCGATTGGTTGAATTACCCCCGTCTCGTTATTGGCGAGCATCACCGACACCAGTCTCGTTTCGTCATTAAGCAGAGAACCTAGGTGATCAAGGTTGATTTTTCCGCTGGGCAGTGTGTTAACCACCTGTAAATCCCAACCATCTTTTTTCAATATCTCCGCCACCATTGTAACACTAGGGTGTTCAATGCCAGAAATAATCAAACGACCACGCTGAGGAAAAGATGCACAAATCCCCAGCAACGCCAAGTTGTTTGCTTCGGTTCCGCCCGATGTAAAGACAATCACATCTTCATCGGATCCCTGTTGATTACACCCCAACAAACCCCCAACCTGTCTACGGGTTATCTCCAATTGCTTGCGGCTTTGCCGTCCTAGCTCATGTTGACTAGCAGGATTTTTGAGGCCCAGTTGTAAAGTGGTGACCAATGTTTCGACGACCTGGTCAGCAACCGGGGTGGTGGCGTTGTTGTCAAAGTAAATAGTTTTCATGCTCGTCAGTTTAGTCGGTTTTTTTGGAAACGTCACATATAAGACACAGATAATTTATGGGATAAATAACTCGCCTTTCATCAACCACCACCTACAGGGTAATATCTGTAGAGACAACCACATCTATCAAACAGATTTTTTAGATGAAACCAAAGCAAAAAATCAACCGCTTAAGATTCCCCGTTAATCTGATTATACGTAGGCGAAATAACCGTCTGCGGCAACAACAAGCTAAACCTCCCGCTCAACTACGCAGCGAAGAAGACGTGCAGGCGTTAATGCAGACAACCGAAGGGGTTATTTTTATTGCGCGGGAGCCGATTACAACGACAAAACTAGTGCAATATGCGCGGTTACATAATGGCAAAGAAGCGCGGCGGTTAATAGAACAACTCAACAAACAATACGATAAAACCAACTGCGCCTACCGAATCGAACAGGTTGCCGGAGGCTATCAATTGATGAGCCGCCCAGTGTTTTCCGGTTGGCTTAAGCGGTTAGAGCACACCGTAGCACCGCAACGCTTCTCCGCGCCATCTATCGAAACGCTAGCGGTTATTGCTTATCGGCAACCAGTAATGCGAGCAGAAATTGAAGCGATTCGCGGAGTTGGGTGTGGCGAAGTCATTCGGCAACTTATGGAACGAGACCTTGTTCGAATTGCAGGACGCAGTGAAGAACTAGGCCGGCCCTATTTATATGCTACAACCAGAACATTCCTAGGGTTGTTTGGTTTAGGGTCAATTGATGACTTGCCCGCGATGGAAACCTATAACTTGGCGACGGATATCGGCGAGCAGAAGAACTTGGTTACCGTCGAGCCGGCAATTGCGACACACGAGGATGAACGGATTCAGCAAGTCAAATAGAGCCATTCGGCCGATGGCCGCAGAGAAGGAGAAGATCTAACATGAAGAAGTGGCCCCAGTGGTTGACGTTGTATTCGGTCTTGGTACTCGGTCTTGTCAGCCCGGTGACCGCCGAGAATTTGCCAAACATCCTTTTTATCCTAGCCGATGATTTGGGCTATGGGGATGTCGGCTGTTACAACGCACAGTCGAAGGTTCCCACGCCAAACCTCGACCAGTTGGCACGCCAAGGGATTCGCTTGACCGATGCCCATAGTCCCTCGACCGTTTGTACGCCGACACGCTATAGCTTGTTGACCGGGCGGATGGCGTTTCGGACGGGTATGCAGGGTGTTTTTACCGGTGCCGGTGGTCCTTGCATGATTGAAAAGGATCGCCTAACGTTACCGCAGATGCTCCGTGATGCGGGCTATAAAACGGCCATGTTTGGGAAATGGCATGTGGGGATGACTTTTTTTGATGACACGGGAAAGGCGATCCATCAAAACGGCTTGCCGGCGGTGAAGAGGATCGATTATAGCCGAGCTATTCCCGATGCTCCCATACATAGAGGATTTGATCACTTCTTTGGTACGGTGTGTTGTCCTACAACCGACTGGCTATATGCTTTTGTGGATGGTGATCGTATTCCCGTGCCACCAACGAAGATTGTAGATCGCTCGAGGCTGCCAACGCACCCTTATTCACGTGATAATCGGCCGGGTATGATAGCGCCCGATTTCGACTTGGAAGAAGTAGATCTGCTGTTTCTGGAAAAGAGCCAGCAGTTTCTGAAGCAGCATGTGAAAACAAATCCCGGGCAGCCGTTTTTCCTGTTTCACTCAACCCAAGCAGTTCACTTGCCCTCTTTTCCAGCAGACCAGTTTAAAGGGAAGACAAAAGCGGGGCCACACGGTGATTTTATCTTCGAACTGGATTACGTCGTCGGGGAGTTGCTGAAAACTCTCCAGGAGGTGGGAGTTGCTGAGAACACGCTGGTCATTTTTTCGAGCGACAATGGTCCAGAGGTCACGAGCACGATTCACATGCGTGGTGATCACCAGCACGATGGGGCGCGACCCTGGCGGGGGATGAAACGGGATAACTGGGAGGGAGGCCATCGCGTTCCCTTCATTGCCCGCTGGCCAGGAAAAATTGAACCGGGGTCGACCAGCGATCAGACACTCAACCTGACCGACGTGATGGCAACCTGCGCGGCAATTGTGGGCGTAGAACTGCCAAACCAGGCAGCCGAGGATAGCGAGAACCTGTTGCCAGCCCTGGTCGGCACAGCCCCCACAGAGATGATTCGACCGTACACCATGCATCAGACAATTAGCTTGGCGCTGGCGATTCGCAAGGGCCCCTGGAAATACCTCGACCACAAAGGGTCCGGCGGCAACTCCTATGCACGGCCCCATTTAAAACCCTTTGCATTGCCTGATACGGCGCCGGAGGCAACCGGCCAGCTTTACAATCTCCAGACCGATCCGGGTGAGACGATAAACTTGGCCGGCAAGCATCCCGAGATCGTCAAGGAACTAAAGGCCCAGTTGGAGCAATACAAGCAAAGCGGTCGCAGCGTACCGCTGCGTAAATAATAACAACCTCAACTCTTACGGGTCGGCCGCAGACCCCGCTTACAGTTTGTGGTTGCCTCCGAGTTCCGCAGGTGACCGCAGGGCAGCCTATTGTTCAAACGGCTCAAGAGTGAATTAATCTTTGAGTTGAAAGAGCTTTTTAAGCGCGTCTAGCAGTCCAGTACCAGTGTCAGGAGAAACATCTTCACGCAGAGATTCTAGTGGCGGGTGCAGCAGTTTATTAACGAGGCGATCTAGTGTTATTTCAATTTCTTTGGTGACAGCGGGGTCGACGGTTAAATCTCCAAGCTTGTTTTGTAGACGCTGTAATTCAGCCTCTTTGATTTCATTTGCCTGTTGTTTTAGCCGTCCAATCCAGGGTCCAGTGATTCGTTGGAACAAGACCTTCATAAACAACTCGGTTTCTTCGGCGATGATCTTCTCAGCCTTGGGCCACTCTAACTGGCGCGCCGCAAGGTTAGCATCGCAAACCGTTTGCATATCATCAATGGAATAAAGATAGACATTAATGAATTCAGAAATAGCGTCATCAAAATCACGGGGAACAGCCAGGTCCAAAATAAAGATGGGGCGTTGATATCGTTTTTCAACCACTTGGCGAAACATATCGCCAGTAACCACGGGTTCGGTTGCCGCAGTAGCGCTGACGACCAAATCGGCTTCGGTCAACAAGCTCTCTAGTTGATCCCAGTCAGCGGCCTCACTGCCGGTTTGTTGGGCCAGTTGCTCAGCTCGTTCTCGACTACGATTAACGATAACTATTCTGCCAACGTTTTTATCAACGAGGTAGGTCAGGGTTTCTTGGGCCATTTCACCAGCGCCAATTATCAGGACAACCTTGTCATCAAGCCGCTCGAAAAACCGACTGGCATAATCGGTGACGGCAATGGAGGGAATACTAACCCGTTTTTCATGCAGGCTAGTCTCGTTTTGCACTCGTTTTGCAACTCGAATGGCTGCTTGGAATGTGCTGTGTGTTAGGGGTCCAGTGCTATCGCCAGCATTTGCCAAATCATAGGCTTGCTTAATTTGGGATAGAATTTGGGCTTCACCAACAACCATACTGTTGAGGCTTGCTGCGGTAGAAAACAAATGTCGGACAGCATCTTCACCACTGAGATTATGTAATTCAGCTGCGATATCCTGCGGAACTAAGCCATGAAACTCCGCGACAAAGTTAATTAATTGTTCTGCTGTAGGGCAATCCGCTTCATCTTCAGCGGCGGTATAGATTTCCATGCGGTTACAAGTCGATAACAAAACAGCTTCAGTCCGAGGAAAGAGAGTGCGCATTTGTGCCAACGCCGCGGCTGCTTGGGTAGGCTGAAAGGCGAGTTGTTCTCGGAAGGTAACGTCGGTGTTGTGGTGGCTACAGCCAATCATCTGCACTTTCATATACCACCTCCCGATAACAACATCGCGACGGAAGGTGTTTCAGCGTGTTCTCCGAAGATCACAACACACAAAACCATGATTAAGAAAATAAAGCTGGCCATGGTTAAATAGGCGATTTTTCTGCCTTGTCGAGCCGGACGATAAAGCATTTCAAAAACAGAGACACCGATTAGCCACAACAACAAGACTGAGGAGGAAATTACAACCAGGTCGTCCCAGGGAACAATATTTTTAAGATCGTTTTGAAAGCGCACGTTCATGATGATGCCGGAAAATAAGCCGATCATAATAAGCCCGGTTGCTAAAAACAGACTACGGCGATTACAGACCTGGAGCCACTCCAGCGAAGGCAATCGAAATCCGGCTCGCGGCGGCAACTTGCGTTTAAGCCGTGAAGCTTGAACCAAGTACATCAACCCAGTCGTAAACGCGATTGCCATAGAGACCGTGCCCGCCAATAAACTAATGCCATGAGTCATCCCCCACAGGTTTCCACGTTCTTGGGCGGAAAATGGTTGGTGGTCCTCAATTGAAATAGCAAACAGAATCAAACCCAAAATCACCGGCAAGAAGAATATTCCAACGGAATGTCGTACTCGTTGTAAAGCGACAATCGTGTAGGTGACTGCGAGTGCTAGTGAGATGACGAGGCACCAGTCATACCAACTCGCCAAGGGCGTTCCACCAGAAAAATCAGCTTGGAATTTATCCCAGAGAAAAATTGTGTGTGCAAAAATACCGGCGAGCATCATTACAAAAATAATGACACTTCGCACCGAGACGCGGTAAAACAACCGAGATATTTCTAGCAGCAATGCAATTAGGTAGCTCAGCGCAAAACACGACAGTGAAATGCGCGTTAACCAATCAGCCATAGCGATTACATTAAGCATGGAAATAACTTACAAAACGATCCATAAAATGAGAGAGCTAGCCTGTTCCATGGCCAGTTAACATAGCACTCCAAAACTATGTGAATCAATCTATTTTATCCACTTAACGGTGGCTGCGAACCGCAAATGGTTGCAAAAATCGAATTGGGTGAAGATGAATCAATATGTTATAACGAGAACGATAGGATTACACCGATAATTGCGATTATTTGCCGACTTTTTGAGCAGATATAAGGCACGGCGGGCAACCGCGGAGACGGCGTTTTTATTCGTTAATTCTAAGGTCTTTGATTTTTTTGTGGAGCGTGTTGCGATTGATGCCAAGTTGAATGGCGGCCTTGGTACGCGTACCACCGCAAGCAGCCAGAACCTGTTGAATGAGTTCACGTTCGATGCGATCGACGATTTCGTTGTACAAGTTTCCATCTTTGTCAGATAGCTCGCGTAGCCCCTGCTGTACCGTCCGGAAAGATAGTCCGGCCAGATCTTCGCTCGCGTCGCCATCCGCGGATAATTGTTCAGGCTGATTTGATAAGACCGATGGTGGCAGCAAGTCAGTTGTAAATTCATCTCCGTTGGCCAACACCACCGCCCGTTCGACATAGTTTTGCAACTCACGCACATTTCCAGGCCAAGAGTATTGCTGCATCGCCTCAGTTACCGCTGGTTGGATATGAACAACGTAGCGGTCATTAACATCGTTATATTGTTGTAGAAAAAAAGTAAGCAACTGCGGGATATCTTCGCGACGGTCCCGCAGCGGAGGAATTTCAACAGGCACCACGTTCAATCGCCAATAGACATCTTCACGAAAATTCCCAGCTCGGACTTCGCTCATTAAATCACGATTACTAGCAGCAATTACGCGGGTGTCGACACTGATCGTTTGTGTATCACCAACACGCTCAAACTCGCGCTCCTGCAACACTCGTAGTAATTTAACTTGTAATTCCAGTGATGTAGAGTTGATTTCATCGAGAAAAATTGTCCCTGAATGGGCTGCTTCAAATCGCCCAGTGCGGTTATTAACAGCTCCAGTAAATGCGCCGCGAACATGTCCAAACAACTCGCTTTCTAATAAACTCTCACTCAAGGCCCCACAATTGACCTTGACGAATGGCCCGTTTGAACGCCGGCTCAATTGATGAATAGCATTGGCAATCAATTCTTTTCCAGTACCGGTTTCACCAAGTAATAACACCGAGGCATTACTCTTAGCGACTTTGCGCGTGAGCTGATAGACCTTTCGCATCGCCAAGCTAGTACCGATGATGCCGTCTAGCGGCGTTGAATCACCCGATACCTCTAGCGCTGAAAGTTGGCGTTGCTCGCCAGAATCGTCAAATTGTCCGTTAGGCTCAAGTGTAGCCATGATTATCTGGTTATCTTTGGTCGGTGGTTAACGATCCAAGTGACCAATACATCGCTGATTGTTGGGCTATTGAAAGCTCACAGATCCAATTGTAGCAGTAACCGGCTTTTTTCATATCGTGGACAAGCAGGTTTATGGTTTTGCAGTGGCGGTTTTTGTGGGGGATTCAATTGCATCAAGGATGTCAGAGAGGACATCGATGTTTTCCTGAGGCGACGCTAAACTTTTGTTGTAGAGGTCATAGAACTTGAGTATCTCAGCGCGTGTTAACAAAACTCTATACTGTTGAATGTTCTGTTTTAAGGCCGCCACAGCATGCACACGGTTGTTGAGAATTTCAGTATCCTGACTCGCAAACGTTGCCAAGGTTCGCTGGGCTAGATCAGATCCAATGTGCGCTAGTGCCGTGGCTGCGGGCTTGCTTAGTGGCGGAACAAACAACGCATTAATCATTGCTTGTTGTTGCCGCTGGACATTGAAAAACTGAAATTCTTGCTGATTGGCCAACACTTTTTCAAACCACGTTAAACAGACCTTAGCTTGAGCGAGTCTTTCAAGCGTGGTGATTTCTTGATACTTCGCTGTCAATAACATGGGTCGAGTTTGCTGTAGCAACCCTTCTACAGAAACGGGTTCGGTAAGAACAAAAGTCAATGGATCGATTGCTGCAATCGGATTTGCTCGACCAATAGATAGATCATGAACAACGATTCCGATCGGTATCCCAGCAGTCCGCGGGTCATGGCGCAACATATAAACAACATCATTGATATGAGGAGCAGCAATAGATTCGCCAATCATGATGAATTCATAGTCGGCGCTTTGTTGAGCCATTCGTACAAGGTCGCGGCCACTCCTGGCGCGGTCACCACTGAAGCCAATTTGGGTTAATAAACCCGACCATGTTTGACTGCGCTCGGGCTTAACGTCGCCTGTCAGCACAGAACGAGTTCCTGCTGTTTTAATGTAATACCCGGCTGCTTCGCTTAAAAACGTACATCCAGGAAAAGCTCGTTGAGGATTAATTTTGAAGATAGCACTGGCCACCGCGAATCGCACGCGACGGTTGGCGTGGTTGAGCAATCTAACAAGCGGTGTTGGTTTCCCCGATGGGGCATAAACCAACGCCTCGCTACCAATAACCCCTAATACCTCGGCTGCTCCAACAGCAGCAGGATAATTTTTTTCAGCGAGAGAGTGTTCTAACAGCGCTAGAACATATGCCGGTGATTCTTGGCTTACCAACTGTAGCGTTCCGGCAGCTAAAGGCTGACTCATTCCATTAAGAACTTTACTTGAGGCTAAGACGCTTCGCAGAAACTGACGTTTATACTGAGCGTTTGACAGGTCGAGACTATATAGGCTGCTGGAAACCCGCGTGGCTAATACCAGCGCGACGACGCGAGCGTTATGTGTCGTGGGAGCGACAATAGCTTGTTCGGCATCGTATTTCCATAAGGTGATGCGGTTGAATTCATCAACAGGTAGCATTAAATCGCCACGGAGCGCTCGATCCAATTGCAGCTGCAAGTATGCCATCGCATCTCGTTTAGTAGGCAATGTTTTGACGAGCTGAATTAAGGCCCGTCGGGCTGCTGCCCCGAGAGTGGAGTCAGCGGCTTCTAAAACGGCATATGTCACAAGCTGATCAGCCACCCGCGTAGCACCTAGGTGCCCGAGCACTTCAATCACTCGCGCTTGATGCTTTTCGTCAGACACGCCCATGTAGCCAATCATAGGTTCAACGGCAACATTGCCCATGCCAATGATGGCCCGTTGGATTTCACGGTAGTTTTCGCTGTACTGAGGATCGCCAAGAGCGGCACCGAGCAGCGCCGCCGCTCCCACGTCTAAGGTTTTGAACGTGTCACGAGCGCGGACTCGTGTTAGTTTGTCAGTGCTTGCTAAGTTGGCAATAAGAGATTTAATGCGAGCATCATCTTGCATGTAGGCGAGAGCACCTTTATTCACAATTTTTGCAAATCGAGAACCTTCTGGTTGAATTTTTGGGTTGAGTGATAATTCAAACAGAAAGGCGGAGCCAAGTTGTTTTTGTACAGCGGACGCTTGAGCGGGTGAGATATTGAGTTTTTCCAAGTCTTGGATAAATATTCGAGCAATATCGGTTCGAGATATTTGAGTGCAAATCAGAATAGCCTCTGCTAATTCTGTCGGTGTGCCGGGTCGTAGGTCACCATAACGACGAATGATAAGATTGGGGTCGAGGCTAAGATTTGACGTCACTGCAGGCTGGCCGGGGTTTGCTGCTGCATTGCCGGCTGGTTTTGCCGGGCCACCAAACGGGTTGGCTTGGGCAAGCACAGCCTGAGGCGCAAGCGCTAAACAAACGACGAAACTGGCGAGGAAAAAAAAGCCAAAAAAGAATCTACCAAGTGGCTTAGAAACGCGGCCCGAAGGTGAATAATCGATAAATATCACTTGCATTACCTAGTTAACCTATTTTTATACATCATAACCAATCCGCATAAGGATGGCATTTAGTTGGAGCTAGGCATTTTAGCAAACACTTAAAATGCCTTTAAACGTAGGTAATTTAAAGCCCTAATCGCTCTTTCCAGGCGGTGATTTGAGCAGCGACCTGATCTGGAGCGGTAGAACCAAAGCTCGTAAATGCAGCAATTGCATTCTGAACACCTAGTACTCCATATATATCTTCGTCCAAATCAGCGTCTAGCTTTTGGAACTCCTCGAGCGGAAGGTCCTTTAGCGCGACATTTTGCTCAGTCGCGACGGCAACGAGTGAACCGATTAGGTGGTGTGCAGTCCGCTGAGGAGTTCCTCGCAGGATCAAATATTCCATTAAGGTTGTTGCATCCAGAAAGCCTTTATCAAGGCTAGCAGCGATTTTTTCTCGGTTAAGTGACGCACCCGCTACTAATGGTGCCGCGATATTAAGGCAGGCGGTTACAGCATCAAACGCGTCGAACAGCGCCGGCTTGTCTTCTTGCAGATCGCGGTTGTACGCCAATGGCAGCCCTTTAAGGATCATGAACAGTGTTTGCAGCGATCCGACGACTCGCCCAGTTTTCCCGCGGATCAACTCTAAAACATCGGGATTGATTTTTTGGGGCATGATAGATGAACCCGTACAGAATTCGTGTGGTAAGTCAATAAAATCAAATTCGGCGGTTTTCCAAAGGATCCATTCCTCGGCCCAGCCACTTAAGTGAATAGCGATGGTGGAAAGCACAAAAGCTGACTCCAGCACAAAATCTCGGTCACTCGAGACATCCAGGCTGTTTGCCGCAACACCATCGAAGCCCAAAAGCTCCGCTGTTGTGTCGCGATTGATTGGGATGGAGGTTCCGGCGACGGCGGCCACGCCCAGGCTCGACACATTGACTCGTTTGCGGCAGTCCGCAATTCGTTGTCGGTCGCGTTGAAGTTTTTCACAATAAGCCAGCCAATAGTGGGAGGCCAATACTGGTTGTGCTCTTTGCAAATGAGTGTACCCAGGCAGGATCACATCATGATCGTCGTGGCAGCGGTTGACGAAGGATTGTTGTAGGTTGAGCAGCAGTTGATCGACATTGTCCAGGGCAGTTCGTACCCATAACCGAAAATCGGTACTGACTTGATCATTTCGACTTCGGCCAGTGTGCAGTTTTCTGCCAACATCGCCTAGCTCATCGATTAATAAAGCCTCGATATGCATGTGGATATCTTCGAGTGCGATATTAGTTTGAAATTCGCCAGCTTCGATTTTTGTTTTTATTTCAAGCAAGGTTGTCTCGATAGCAACGGCTTCATCGGCAGTAAGAATTCCGATTTCCTGAAGCATCTTCGCATGGGCAATGGAGCCGAGGATATCATGGCTATATAACCGCGCATCAAAACTGATGCTTTCGGTAAACGAAGCAACTCGATTATCAGCCGCAGCGTCAAAGACACCGGATCGGGAAGGACTGTCCACGGGGTTTTTATTTTTCTTGTTGTGTTGAGTGTATTGAATACGTCCAACGGAAAAGAGTTTGAAAGCAGAGTGTTTGCTCTCGCTTGTCTTCCTATGCTAGAGACGGCACTGATGACTGTCAATAATTATTGATTGTGTCAAATGTAATCAAGGTTTGATGAGAAACACCGCAAATGGTTGAGCTAATGGCGGAATACGTCGAAATTATGACAATTCAACCGGCGTGCTACTTGCGAAAAAGGGGGGTGTGGGGATAAAATCAGGAAATTTTATACACTAGCTGTGATCGCTTCCCTGCTGTCAAAAATACCACATTACAACACAGCAGGGGTTTTTTCTGCAGTTACTTTTCAAAACCACATTAGGGTGTTCGTTTAGAACATAGAAAGAATTAACTAGCGTGCCGCGACGCGACGACCTCAAAAAAATATTGATCATTGGATCGGGCCCGATTATTATCGGCCAAGCATGTGAATTTGATTACTCGGGAACGCAAGCCTGCAAAGCGCTGCGTGAAGAGGGGTATGAAGTTGTATTGGTTAATTCAAACCCCGCCACAATCATGACGGATCCAGCGTCGGCGGATCGTACTTATATAGAACCGTTAACCTGGGAAATTGTCGAAAAAGTTATTGCCAAAGAACTGCCGGACGCGTTACTTCCAACGCTCGGCGGACAGACTGGGCTGAACCTTGCAATGGAGCTAGATCGTGAAGGCGTGCTGGAAAAATATAATGTTGAAATGCTCGGCGCGCGAATTGATGCGATCGCAAAAGCTGAAGACCGCGAACAATTTAAACAAGCCATGAAAAAAATTGGCTTGGACGTTTGTATTGGCAAAACAGTGGGGACCATTGAAGATGCCCGTGGTTTTTTGGATACGATCGGACTGCCAGCGGTTATTCGACCGAGTTTTACCATGGGCGGGTCTGGTTCGGCAATTGCCTATAACCGAGAAGAGTTTGATGGGCTAGTTCGAGATGGCCTCGACCAATCCCCAGTTACCGAAGTGCTCGTAGAAGAATCCATCATTGGTTGGAAAGAGTATGAGATGGAGGTGATGCGAGACCAGGCGGATAATGTTGTTATTATCTGTAGCATCGAAAATTTTGATCCAATGGGTGTTCATACCGGCGACTCCATTACGGTCGCTCCCGCGCAAACCCTGTCGGACAAAGAATATCAACGGATGCGAGATGCCTCGCTAGCTGTCATCCGCGAAATTGGTGTGGAAACAGGGGGCTCGAATATCCAATTCGCCATCGATCCAGAGAATGGGCGGATGATTGTTATTGAAATGAATCCGCGAGTGAGTCGATCAAGTGCACTTGCTAGCAAAGCGACCGGCTTCCCGATTGCTAAAATTGCTGCAAAATTGGCGGTAGGATATTTACTGCACGAACTAAAAAATGATATCACTCGAGAAACACTCGCCTGTTTTGAACCAACGATCGACTATGTCGTGACAAAAATCCCACGGTTTGCTTTTGAAAAGTTTCCCGAAGCGGATGACACACTGACCACTCAAATGAAAAGTGTTGGCGAAACAATGGCAATCGGCCGTACGTTTAAGGAGTCTTTTCAAAAGGCGCTACGCGGACTTGAAACAGGACATTTCGGCTTTGGCTGTGATGGTAAAGATTTGTGGGGTACCGAAGAACAGCCAACCGACGATGAGATTCGCGCAAAGCTCTCTGTGCCAAATGAAAATAGAGTTTGGCATTTACGCTATGCTATTAAAAGTGGCTATACCGCCGAACAGTTGTTCGCCATCACTAAAATTGATCCGTGGTTTTTGGATCAATTATTTGAGCTTGTGGAAATGGAAGAGAGCATTATTGCCCTCGGTAGCTGTGAAGCAATTGATGCCCCGACGTTGAAGAAAATCAAACAGTTTGGCTATTCGGACCGTCAACTTGCCACGCTGCTTGATAGTAATGAAATCGATATTCGTCAGTGGCGAAAAGATTTAGGCGTTGTCGCTGTTTTCAAGTCGGTGGATACTTGTGCGGCAGAATTTGAAGCTTACACACCTTATTATTATTCGACGTACGAAGACGAGAATGAAGCTCCTGGTAAATCCGAGGGTAAGCAGCGAGTCATGATTCTGGGAGGCGGTCCCAATCGCATCGGGCAGGGGATAGAATTTGACTATTGTTGTTGTCACGCTAGTTTTGCTCTGCGTGAAATGGGCATTGAATCCGTCATGGTCAACTCCAACCCAGAAACGGTCAGTACCGACTACGATACCAGCGACATCCTTTTTTTCGAGCCTCTGACAACCGAAGATGTATTGAACATTGCTGATTACATTGAACCCGATGGAGTTATTGTTCAGTTTGGTGGTCAAACGCCATTAAATCTTGCTCGTGGGCTCCAGAACGCCGGGCTCCCGATTATTGGCACATCCGTGGATACGATTGAAGCCGCTGAAGACCGCGAAAAATTTCAACGGTTGTTGTACAAACTGGAGTTAAAGCAACCCGCTAATGGGATCGCTCGTACGATGGATGAAGCTCGCCGCGAAGTTGCCGTGATTGGATTTCCGGTATTGGTTCGACCAAGTTTCGTGCTGGGTGGACGCGCGATGGAAATTTGTTATGACCTGTCGCAACTAGATCGCTTTGTAGCAGCAGCATTTGTTGTGGCCCAAGGGCAACCAGTCTTAATCGATAGCTTCTTAGAAGATGCGACAGAAGTTGATGTCGATGCGATTTGTGATGGTGAACGAGTCGTGGTCGCAGGCATCATGGAACACATAGAAGAAGCGGGTGTTCATTCGGGCGATTCGGCCTGTGCAATTCCACCGTACAGTTTGCCAGGCCCGGTTGTGGAAGAAATTAAAAAAGCGACGGTTGCTTTGGCAATGGAATTAAAAGTGGTGGGGCTGATGAATATTCAGTTCGCAGTCAAAAAGGAAGACGGTCAGCCAGTGGTTTATGTACTCGAAGTCAATCCACGGGCTAGCCGCACCGTCCCATTTGTCGCAAAGGCCACCGGTTTCCCTGTAGCAAAAATTGCCACTCAAGTCATGACGGGCAAAACACTAGACGAGTTGGGTATAGAGTCAGCCCCGATACCGAGTTGTGTGTCTGTTAAAGAAAGCGTATTTCCTTTTCGCAAATTTGTCGGCGTTGATATTATTTTGGGCCCGGAAATGCGATCGACCGGTGAGGTGATGGGATCAAGTGATCGGTTCTCGATTGCCTTTGCCAAGAGCCAACTTGGTGCAGGTATCATATTGCCCAAAGAAGGAAATATTTTTCTGAGTGTTGCGGAACGACACAAGGAACAGATCAAGGAATTGGCAAAACGATTACACGCGATGGGCTACACCCTGATGGCAACCGAGGGTACGGCTGCTCGAATCGAAGATGCGGGTATTCCGGTGCAGCGAGTGAAGAAGCTCGCCGAAGGGCATCCTAATTTGATCGACCATTTAATCGATGGTGATGTAATGCTGGCCTTGAATACACCCAATGGAAAAGGTGCTAGGACGGATGAAGGTAAAATCCGAGCGGCCGCGGTGCAATATGGTGTGCCTTGTATTACGACGATTCAAGCTGCCGAAGCGGCAGTCAAAGCGATGGAAGCACTGACCGAAGAAGAAATGGACGTGCAGGCACTGCAAGACCGATATTAATTTTTCAGGCGAATGTAAATTTGGGGTGTTATTTACTCCGTGCCCCAATAGCCACCGCGGCTATGGTCAAATTGCACTTCGCTTCCCCGGTGGGTTAGATCAAATTCGCCTGCGCGGTAGACTTCATGACCCATCACCCAAGTGTGGACACAAGAACCGACGAGCGTTTCGCCATCCCACGGGGACCAGCCACACTTGGTTTCTTGCTCGCCGTTACGAATCACATGGTCGCGATTTAAGTCGACTAGCGCGAGGTCGGCATCATATCCAACTTCAATGCGACCCTTGCCGATCATATCCCACACTCGCGCCGGTGCGTCACACATCCACGCCACCACTTGCTGCAGAGTACACCGCTGATGGTGAACTTCATTCAGCAGCAGCGCCAACGCGTTTTCCACCGCCGGCAGCCCAGAGGGTGACGAGGGATAGGGCTGTTGTTTTTCTTCGAGTGTATGCGGCGCGTGATCTGTGGCGATAACTTGGATTCGCCCAGCGTGTAAGGCGGCCCAAATCTTTTGGTTATCCTCACGGTTTTTGATGGAGGGGTTCATTTGAATCAGTGTGCCAAGTCGCTCGTAATCGTCGACGTTAAAAAACAAATGATGCGGGCATGCTTCCGCAGTAATTAATGGCCCGTTAGCGGATAACATATCGGCTTCGGCACCGGTGGACACATGCAAGACATGGAAACGGTGATCATGCCGCTGGGCCAAATCAATGGCGCGGAGCGTGGCAATCATGGCTGCTTCATGATCGCGGATGCGGCTATGGTCGCGGACGTTGGTTGTGGCCGACCATGTCTGACTATTTGCTTGAACGGTTGTTTCATCTTCACAATGAGCTGTCAGCGGCAAAGTGGTTTCCGCAAAAATGCGCTCTAGCTCATCTTGGCCATCAACCAATAAGTCACCGGTGCTCGAACCAAGGAATATCTTAATCCCTGGGGTTCGTGTCGCCGTTCGCAAATCTTCCACGTTGTTGGCGGTTGCACCAATGTAAAAGCCATAATTAACTAAGCTATGTTCGGCCCCTAACGCTAGCTTTTGTTCTAACAGCGGCTGGTTAATGGCATTGGGAATTGTGTTGGGCATCTCTAAAAACGTTGTGACACCACCCTTGGCACAAGCGCGACTCGCATGCGCTAAATCTTCTTTATGTGTTAATCCAGGTTCCCGAAAATGGACTTGGTCATCAACCACTCCAGGAATTAAATGTAGCCCCGTCGCATCGATTATCGAGTCTGCCGCAGAGGTGATTGCCGGATCGATGGCCGTGATGGATTGTTCGTCAAACAATACGTCAACTTGTAGCGTTTCAGTAGGGAGTACGACTTGAGCGTTTTTGATCAGTGTCTTCATGACTGCACAATCTGATGCCGCTGCATCCATATACAAAAGGTGCGTAAGCAATCTAACGACACAATATAGCCGACGAGGGATTTTAAAGGACTAGAGCTTCACACCAAGTTCTTTGGCAGCTCTTATTTTTAACGCTTCGCGGAAGTAGAAAAAGGGGTATCGGTCCTCTTTTTTGCGGGCATATTTAAAAATGCCGAGAACCATTGACAAAGGGAGCACTTTTTTGTCTACCAACTGAACCACTCGCGCAATAAATAATTTCTCGGCCGGCTTACGAACTTTTAAACCAGCATTCAGTTGGTCACCTAGTTGCCCGCTCTGACCAGCTTGCAGCGGTGTAAGACTTGGGACCAACGGCGCGAACAACAGCCCGATTGCTGTGCCTTGCATGCCACGTGTTGCATGTAATAAAAACTGTCGTCGTTTCATAACCACTATCTCGCGCAAGCTTGTTCGTAATTGGGTTAGATCATTTAATACCCACATTGACGGTTCGTGAAGAGATTTGTACTGAAAAAGACGGGTTTGTAGCAAGGTCGTTCATTAAAAAAGCGTTAGCGCTGTACAATTAATAGCGTGTTATCCTCATATTGAGAAAATTAATTCGATTGACGGGACATTTTGATACGAATTATAATAACAGCAGGATGTTTTTCTGCTGGATCACACTTTGTGAACGAGTAGATGTTCTTCGATCCCTAACTAACACGTACAACTTACCTCCTTATTGGAAGCAAAATTATGTTGCGTATTCCCGGACAAGCTGGAAAAGATCTTTGTGATAAAACTCTAGGTGTTACTAGGCGAGATATTATGCGGGTGGGCGGTTCGGCGATGTTGGGGATGTCGCTCGGACAGATGATGGAGATTAAAGCCCAAGCTGAGGAAGCAACCGAGGGTGGTGGCCCGGGTTGGAATAAGGCCAAGAGTATTATCTTGGTTTATTTGCAAGGCGGCCCCAGCCACTTGGATTTATGGGATCCCAAGGATGATGTGCCGGATAACGTGCGCAGTGTCTTTAAGCGCATCAAAACCAAAGTACCGGGGATGGATCTGACTGAGAATCTGCCAAAGCTCGCTCAGGTTACCGACAAGCTGACAATGGTTCGATCAATGAGCTACACACCAGTTGGGTTATTCAACCATACCGCTGCTATTTATCAAATTCACACGGGCTACACGGCTGACAAAGTAAGCCCATCAGGCCAGCTCGAACCCCCGAGCCCAAAAGACTTTCCTAATTTCGGTTCGAATATCATCCGCATAAAACCGCCTGAAGAAGACATGTTGCCGTTTGTGATGATGCCGCGGCCGTTACAAGAAAGCAACGTTGTCAACAAATCGGGTACGGCTGGGTTCTTAGGCCGCGCCTATGATCCTTACTACCTCTTCCCACCCGGCGGTGATTTAGACCAAACAAAAATGGATCGCATTAATGTCGACGATCTTCAATTACGGCCAGAAGTTTCGATGGGCCGATTGAACCGCCGAGCTCGATTGCGAGATTTGATCAATAGCGGGATGCCGCAGATTGATCGAGCTACTGAAAAATATGGACTCAATAAATACTATGAATCCGCGATGAGTCTGATTAGTTCGGGTCGCGCTAGAGATGCATTTGATTTATCCAAGGAAACAGAAGCGACGCGCGATCGCTATGGGCGCACCACGTTTGGGCAAAGTTGTTTATTAGCTCGGCGGTTAATCGCAGCTGGGACTCGAGTGGTTGAAGTGATTTGGCCAAAAGTTGCCAATTCCGATCGTCATTCGTTTGATGTTCATACTGGCTTATCCGCGCGTATGAAAAACGAATCTGGTCCGATGCTCGACGCTGGGTTGAGCGCTCTGATTGGTGATTTGGATGAGCGTGGAATGTTGGAAGATACCTTGGTCGTCGCCATTGGTGAATTCGGCCGCAGTCCTATCCGCGGCGTTAGCACGTCGGGTAACAGCAACACCGATGATGGGCGTGACCATTGGCCATACTGCTATACGGCGATCGCAGCAGGTGCCGGAATCAAGCGAGGCTACGTGCATGGCGAGTCGGACAAAACAGGCTCGTCGCCGTTGAGTGATCCGGTTCATCCGATTGAGATGCTCGCGACGATATATCACAGCATTGGAATAAATCCCCACACGATTCAATACAATCACCTCAATCAGCCCCGTGAGCTAGTCAAAGCTGCTGCGGTTACCGCATTGTTTGGGTGATGCCTAAAAATTAGTGTTGATTGTCCCCGTCACCCCCCCGCTGTCACTATTCTTTCGGTGCTAAGAGGGGCGTTAGATAATAAAGCAAGTTGTCAAACATGGGGCCCATGATTAATGGCTTGTTGTTGTTGAGCATTTGTACGGCGTGGGATTGGCTATGGAAGGCGAGTGTGACTTGTTTGTCGCCATCACTAAAGCGCATGGCAAAAAGCCAGTTTTGAATATTGTCCGGCGGCGACTCTTCCCAGAGATACGTATGATCCACAATAAACATGTGGCGTGCATGGATCAGCCCTTTGCGCGAAGAGATATCCTCGACAGAAACAATGCGTTGCTGAGTGCCGTTGATGGTGAGTGTTGAATCGGGATCTGCTGCTTCAGCGGAATCGAGTCTGAGGAATTCGACTCTATTAGCGTGACGCAGGAGGTTGGCGGATTCTATGCCCCAATAGTCCAGCACGTCATCGCCTTCGCTGATGCGAAATTGCCAAGCGAAAACTGCCATGGCAAGCGCGGTTCCAAAGATCATGAAAATTACATATTTGCCCTGGATCATGACTGCCTTTTTAGTGACCTAATTGAGTGTGGACATATCCAAATGCCATGCCAGCGAGTAACCCTGCTGCGTGTGCCAAGTGACTGATTGCGCCAAAAAACCCGCCCTCGGGGCTTACCAATCCAATGCCCAGCCAGATCATCATGAAGATGAAAACGAACGAGGGGATGATGGTTCCCAAGTGTGGTTGCATTTTCATTTTGATCCAACCGAAGCCAATGATACCATAGATGACTCCGGAGAAACCGACGACCTTGCTGCCGCCCAGAGCAGTTAAACCGAAAATTCCATCCTCAGGAGCAATAGCCGGTAACAAAATGCTGATAACGCCGGTAAAGAGTATCAAGAGGACGAAATTGCCAGCGCCAAATTGCCTTTCCAGACCGATGCCAAGAGCAAAAAGCCAATACATGTTGAAGAGGATGTGCAAGAAGCTCGACAGACTGGCGCCAGCTGCGTGCAGGAATATGGGTGTCACCATCCGCCACACTTGGCCGCGTTTGATGTCTTCGAGACGCAGTGAGTTATAGGAACTGTTGAGCATAGTATCTACACGAGTTTTGGCCGCATCCGCTGCCAAGTTTTCAGATTGTTGCAGATAGATAATGCGTTCGCGGTAAGATTCGTTAATGGATGTCGTGCGGACGACTCCAAGTGATTCGTGAATAAAGTTGCCATCACTAGTTTCGAAGACCAGCGACGCACCGAATAATACGGAGCAGAGGATAATAATTGACCGAGTGAGGCTCTTGGTAGGCTGCCCAGAATCCCGTTGCTGTTGTCGTTCCAGTTTATTTGCTTCTTTTCGACGAACTCGTTGCAGTTTGCCTTTTTCCGCTTCAATTTTTTTCGCTTTGTTGAGTACCGTGGCAAATTGAGGGTCGTCAGGATTGGTGTTAAAGGTGGCAGCAAGTTCTTGTGCAGCGAGAAGTTGATCTTCATCGAGAACCCATATTTCCCATTTGTCGTCAACTTGTTTGCATCGCGCATCGATTTGATTGACGGCTAACCACGCATGCAGTTTTTGAGCTAAGAGCGCGGCAGGTGCTTCTTCGGTTAAGCCGGTATTGGCAGGTGCTTCTTCGGTTAAGCCGGTATTGGCAGGTGCTTCTTCGGTTAATCCGGTTTCGGCAGGTGCTTCTGCGGTTAATCCGGTTTCGGCAGGTGGAGGTTCAGCAGGATAGGAAATTAATTTTCGCATGAGAATATTATGACTGCGGTGGCGATCGGCGTTGTTAAAACAAGTTAATTAAGAGCGGCTTGCACCAATTTGGAGTCGATGTTATCGACTATTTGTACATGCCCCATTGCAACCGGTAAAATGAAACGCAATTTACCGTGCTCGGTTTTTTTATCATGTTGCATGGCCTCGACAAGTTCTTGCCGGTTTAGGTCAGCGGGTACGTCGGTGGGCAGCCCAAATTTAGTGAGTAATTGGAATTGTCGTTGGGTGATGTCGGCGGCAATCATTTCTAGGCTTTCAGCCAGCCGCGATGCACAGAGCATACCGATCGCGACTGCTTCGCCATGTAGAAATTGCCCGTACCCAGTACATGATTCGAGAGCGTGGCAAAATGTGTGACCGTAATTTAAAATTGCGCGGCGTCCCGTTGTTTCGCGTTCATCCTCAATGACCACTTCGGCTTTA
>Ga0208879_1001253_pt1 | contig 24247 bp, 30 predicted proteins | sample Knorr_S15_td_Bot_FD_185605 | JGI IMG/M metagenome (GOLD analysis project Ga0208879, IMG submission 185605) | Marine microbial communities from Southern Atlantic Ocean transect - Knorr_S15_td_Bottom_ad_5009_LV_A (SPAdes) (version 2) | ecosystem: Environmental > Aquatic > Marine > Oceanic | place...
GATATGCTAGTCAAACTCCAGAATCAACTAACTACTCCTCTTAATTTTCATCCTTATTGTTCAGATGCGACAACCTTTGATTATTCTTCACTGAATTTATCAAACCCAGTTTTTTTTATTGGTGGACTTGCTCAGATGGGAGGTATTGAATTAGCTTCTGGGGTTTTTGAAAAAATTAAATCAATTCCCAATCTTAAAAATATTGGTTGGGTGCTTGCTGGAACATATTCTCAAAAATACCCTACAGATCCAAAAAATGAAGCAGGGTGGGGAACATTAATTGATAAAAATAATTTAAAATCTATTCAAACCATTTCACTTCCTACTGCTTGGACATTTCATGAATCTGAAGAAACACCTTACATTTTTACCCAATCTTTTGACTAATAGCAATCCAAATTAAGCGTAAATTTCCCAAACTTTTCGGACTCGTTGCATAGCTTGGATAGTGCGATTGCTTGCGGAGCAATAGGTCGCCGGTTCGAATCCGGTCGGGTCCGCTACTCATCATGGTCCTAAAATAATCCTATCATAATTCAATTATCTTGTTTGTTCATTTTGAACAAACATCATCCCATTAATCAGATAATTTTGAAAATCCCATGAATCAAAAATACTGCAATCCTATCATTTCTCGTAATGGTGCTGGAATTTGTAGACGATGCGGATATGAAGAATTCTAGTTTTTGTTTGAATTAATGATTTTTTTATGAATCTCTTAAATATTCAATACCCTTAGATCTATGATGAGCCGTGATGATTTCAATCAATCATCTATTTTAATTCAGGATATCATGGCTAGAACATTAATTTCTGTAAATACTTCCACAACCGCACTACAAATTGCAAAAATGATGGAACAAGGTGGAATTGGTGCCATTATTGTTAAAGAAAATAATAATCCTATAGGCATCGTAACTGATAGGGATTTTGCAACAAAGATTGCAGCAAACAGTCTTTCATTAGATACTCCTGCTGAAAAAATAATGTCCTCCCCATTAATCACAATTAACCATAATGAGCCAATTTCTGCTGCAGCAGAAAGAATGAGTAGTAAAAAAATTAGAAAACTTGCAGTAACTGAGAATGGAAAAATTGTTGGTTTAATCACATCAACTGATTTAGTAAACCAGCTTGCAAAATAACTAAAACGTCTTTGTTTTTCTAAGAAATATTGTAACTGATATCATGTAACATGCTGTTGCAATTATTTCTGAAATTAATGATGCAATGAATGGCTCTATCCCCATTTCAAGAAAATAATATAGAGTTGGCCATCTGATTCCAAGATAAATTATTTCTCCTACTCCAAATGATGAAATCATGGCAACTAATTCTTTTTTGATTAAATTTGATTTCATACTTCTATAACGTTTAATGTTATCAAAGTAAAACAAACCAGAAAAAATTCCAAAATATACAATATATCCAAAAACTATGGTAATTGTTGTGTTTAGATAATTATCCTGATCTCCAAGTAATTGTGCAACTACTGCTGAAAGCGATGCTGAAATAATAAAACAAATAAGAAAATTTCTATTAATTTGGAATAATTGCTGATTTAACTTCATGATGATTTGGTCTAATCACTAATATTTTGTGTTAACTCCATGTAAATGATGAATAGATGTGGATGGGCAAAAGATGAACCAAACATGACATATCATGATAAGGAATGGGGGCGGCCACAACACGATGATAAGAAACTCTTTGAATTTTTAATATTAGAGGGGGCACAGGCTGGTCTTTCATGGGTAACTATTCTCAAACGTCGAGATGGATATAGAAATGTATTTTCAGATTTTGATGTACTAAAAGTCTCAAAATACACCCAAAAACATGTTGAGAAATTACTCAAAGATGAATCAATTATCAGAAATAGACTCAAAGTCAATTCTGCCATTAATAACGCAAAACAATTTCTAAAAATCCAAGCCGAGTTTGGCTCTTTTGACAAATATCTGTGGGAATTTGTACATCACAAGCCAATCAAAAATAAATTCAAAAAACCAGACGATTTACCTGCATCAACTGAAATTTCAGAAAAACTAAGCAAAGATCTTAAAAAACATGGCTTTAATTTTGTTGGGCCTACAATTTGTTATGCATTAATGCAGGCAATCGGGATGGTAAATGATCACACATCTAATTGTTATCTATATCAAAAATAATTTTTAAGGCAGGTAATTTTCCTTTAATTGATGGCTGAAGGAAAATTTGCAACATCTGTATCCTGTATGGATGGTAGAATTCAACTTCCGCTGGCAAAATGGATTAAAGAAAATTATTCTGTTGATTTTGTTGATGCAATAACTGAACCTGGAGTGGATAAAACAGTTGCAGCAAATTCCGATCTTGAATCAATTAAATTCAAAATTGGAATTTCAATTAATGTCCATAAATCTGAATTAATTGTAATATCTGGACATTCTGATTGTGCTGGCAATCCTGTATCTGATGAAGAGCATATCTCCCAAATCAAAAAAGGAATTGAGGTAATTTCTTTATGGAATACTGGTGCCAAAGTTATTGGTGTTTGGGTTGATGATTCATGGATTGTTAATGTAATTTAGATATGCTTTGTTTGTGCAATGAATGAGAAATTATCTAGATTTACAAAAACTGCTGGGCCTGGAATCTTATTTGCAAGTACTGCTATTGGCGTTTCACATCTAATTCCATCTACTAGAGCTAGTGCTGACTTTGGGTTATTACATTTTCTATGGATCAGGTGAAGAACTTCCAAATAACAATGCCCAATTTGCACACCAGGTAGTTACATTGTATACTAATACAATCGGTGATTGGAGTTATATCCTAATTTCAGCTTCAGCTTTTGCAATAATGTTTGGAACAATTATTGCAGTGTTTGATAGATATTCTAGGTCTATGAAAAGAACTATTGAACTACTTTTTACACAAAATGAAACCATTGAGGGAATAAAATCCAGAATTTTGTATATCGTAATTCTTTTGATAATTGCTACTGGTTCACTAGTTGTAATATTTCAGTTTGGTGATAATCTAAAGGCATTAGTAGATTTTGCCACCGTTTTGTCTTTTGTTGTCGCACCAATCATTGCTATTTTCAATTTTAGACTAGTAACTGGGAAATATCTCCCAAAACTAGACCATCCGTCTAAAATAATGAAAATTACTAGTGTTGCATGAATTGTATTTTTAATTGGATTTGCATTGATATTTTTAATAATGAAATTTTCTTCCTAACCCTTTAAATTTAATGAATCTGACTTGATTTTATGAAAATTTCTACTAAAATGAAAAAAGCACTAAATGATCAAGTTGCACTTGAAGCATCTGCATCAAACAATTACTTGGCAATGGCATCATGGTGTGAGGTGACTGGTTATCAAGGTGCTGCAAATTATTTTTATGCACAATCAGATGAAGAAAGAACTCACTTGCTCAAAGTGGTTCATTATCTTAATGCACTTGGAGCAGTTGCTACTATTCCTGCAATCAAATCACCAGTCAGTTTCTACAAATCACTTGAAGGCCTTATCAAAACTGCACTAAAAAATGAACAAACAGTAACTACTGCAATTCACAAAATGGTGGAGATAGCACAAAAAGAAAAAGATCATTCTACATATGCATTTCTAGAGTGGTTTGTCAACGAACAAGTGCAAGAAGAAACAAAGTTTGAAACAATTTTACAAAAGTTTGATCTTCTTGGTAGAGATAAGTTAGGAATTAATGAAATTGACAAATTTCTTGCAGTAGAGGCATCAGCACCATCTGAACCTACAGTGTAATTTTTCTAAAATAATTAATACCTCTTTATTTTCTTGTATTTTATGACAGTAATTGTAACAAGAAAGCCTGGTGGAGTAACTCAATTATTCAATACTGAAACAGGTAGAGTCACTTACAAGTGTAAAGCAGAATCTGCACTCATGTACATTGAGGCATTTGATGGAATTGTAAAATTTAATCAAAAAAATGCAATTGCTACTGTGACTAGTAATGTAACATCTCTTGAATCCTGCGATGTAATCAAAAAAGGAGATCCTAAGTACAAATCCGCAGCAACCTCAATTATCTCTGCACAAAAAGAATTTGCACAAATTGTCTCTGATACGACTCAAAAAAAGATTCAAGAACTTGAAAACAAACTATCTGACATTTAATTTTTCACATTTACATCCTCTAACCAAACATTTTACGTACCCATGTGGGTTGAATTATCATGATGACATCCAATTATTTTGTTATTTCAATTCATTTTCTAAATTTTTACTAGTATCTAACATTCTCTAGGTTTATCGTGTGTTCTGCCAATATGTATGGCTAATTGAATAACATCATTCCCAAAATCAATTCCACAGAATTTACAATGAAATGTATATTGATTTGACAAGATTATCTGATAATTTTCATATTATTAAAAAATTTCTTAATTTAACCGTAAATCATACAATGTTCACATTCACAAACTTCTTGCTGTTTTGATTTTTTCAAGCATTTTTTGTGTTGACCTGCTTGACATTGGTTGCATACCTCATCAATATTCTCTACGGTGGTATATTTTTTTGATTGATCAAAACCAAAACCTCCATCTTGCGGTCCTACCATATTTTTACTTGATTGCTGTAGTATTTCTACTTCACTAATTGATTGCAGATTTTATCGTATCTTGTAATTCTTTTTTCCGTGTTTCTATTATTCCTCTAATCTCAAAAGTATCAACATATCCTCCAGCTGATGCTCTAGTTGCCTTTAGTAAATAATGTAGACTGCCCTCCTCTATTTTTCCAACATAATACCCATAAAGAAAATCTAATTCATCATTACACTTCCAAATTTGCTTGATGTTTGGAAATGTTTGTTTAATCTCAGTGGGTATTTCTCTAATTCTATTTTTGATGTATTGATCCAATGATTTTCTAATTGTAGAGTTTTGAATCAATTCAATTATTACTAATTATTCCTTGTTTTTAGTCCTTTTTTTCATCGTCTGGTTTTTCTGGATTATCCCACATGTGCATTGTACCTCTAATCATAAATGAGCCTACAATTATGGTTCCAAGACCTACAACTATGAATATAAAAAATCTTCCAATATCTTTGATACTAGCCAATACTGTTGATTCATTTTATTGTAATTATAACTGTCTAAAAAAATTCAATTAGATTCAATAGTATGTTCATGATATTTTGCCATATGTCTAAATCTAAAAAAATTGCAGCTTGGATTGGAATTATTGGTGGTATGATTGGCTTCTTTTTCTTTTCAATAGAGATGGCAGAGTTTATGCGATAATACTGAAAATTAATTATCTTGTAATTATTTCTAGTTGTCATGCCAATTATCACTCAAGAAATAAAGGACTTTTTGGAACAACAAAAACTAGGTTTTGTTGCAACTGTATCCATTGATGGAACCCCTAACATTTCACCAAAGGGCACAATTATCGGTTGGACCTCAGAATTTTTGGCATTTGCAAATATTCGCTCACCTGATACTGTAAATAATTTAAAAAATAATCCAGATGTTGAAATTAATGTAATTGATCCTCTTTTGAGAAGAGGTTATTTGTTCAAAGGTACCGCCAGAATTTTAAATGATGGGCAAATGTATGATGAAATTTTATCATATTACAAAAATAATGGAATTAAAAGTATTATTCATGAAATTGTATTGGTAACTGTTTCTGATGTATCTGTTGTAACTTCACCATTGTATGATATGGGGATTTCTGAGCAAGAAATAAAATCAAAATGGAAAAAACATTTTAATGATTTATGATTATTTAGTGATTTAGAATTTTTTTAATTTTTCTAATTCATTTCTAGTTTTTTTATGCTCTTCTATTTCTTTTTCTAATTGTAATTGAATTGATTCTAGTTCTTTTTGTGTTGTGCTGAGTTTTGATTTTAATGAGCCTACAACAACACTTGCTGCCTCAATCACACCTGCAGAACTTTGAATATTATTATTCCCCTCAATGAATTCTTTTTCTTTTAAAGAAAGAACTTCTGTTTCTTGAAATTGATCTTTCTGCTCTAATTCTATTTTTGCATTGTACAATCTAGAATTTGCTTCTTCTAGTTCTTTTTCAGATTCTAATTGTTGCTTTTTTATATTGTGTAGAATGGATTGTTCTTTTGTAATTTTTTTTGCAATTTCATCATATTCATTTATTTTTTCCTCTAATTTTTCTTTTGTATTTTTAAGATTATCTTTTATAGTTATGAGATCTTCTTCAGTTTTTTTAAATTGATTAATTGATTTTGAATCTTTAATTTGTTCAGAATTTTTAATTTTTTCTTTAACCTCTTTGTATTCTCGTAAAATAATATCTAATTCCATTCTTTTTTGATTATGTTCTTTTTTGACTAACATTAAATTACTAACTATTTCATCGTATTCTTCTTTTACAGTTTGAATTTTTTGTGTTATCTCATTAATTTCATCTTGGTTTGTACTGTATATTTTTTCTAAATCTTCTATTTTTGATTCCCTCTCTTCATTTAGTATTGATTCTCCATTTTTTTCAGTTACTGTATCGTCTAATTTCTTTTTACCAAAAAGCCCCATATTTCTTCCCGATTTTTTCTAAAAGATGAACCTTTCTTTATTTTTGTTTTATTCTACCTCTAAAAAATTTCAGATAAAATCCAATACTACCAATAATTATACCTCCAACCCATACAAATACGCTCAAACTTTTTGGAATAATTGCTTCTTGGGGCCCAATAATTAACATCAATGCACCTAAAATTATCAGTGCAAAACTCCCATTGTTTCTTGATTTATTGTGGTCTCCATGAACCATGACTATGTATACTCTGAAAGTGTTTTTGCTACTTGTTTTCTTCCAATATCTGCAATAAATGGTCCAATCTTTGGACCTCTTGATGTTCCTAAAATTATTTGATATAATATTTTAAAGAAATCTTTTGGTTGTACATCATTTGATTTTGCAATTTGGTATATTGTATTTTGAATATCTTCTAATTCATCATCCCCTTTTAATGCATCAACTAGTAATTTCAATGCATTTTTTGTAGTATCATCCAAATCTACTTTTATTTTTTCTTGCTCATCAAATTCATCTGAGAAATTACCTGCAAGTACAATGAGTTTTTCTATTTCTGATTCTGGATTTTTGATTACACCATAATCTAATAATTTCTTCATTACTCTTTCTCCTCTGTTTTCTTTGAAAATTTTTGTTAATTCAACTACTAACCTATAGTTTACATGTGTACTTGATTGCTTTGGAGGATTTAGGAGATTTACATATTCAAATAATCCTTTTGATTTTACCAATTTTGCTTGATTGTCTACTTTGATTCGTCCAAAGTAAATATCTTCAAGTTCATTATATTCTGCCATTAGTGATGGAATATCATCAAATCCTAATTCTCTTGCACCCGTAATTCTTTTGTATAGTAATAATAGAATTGATTTTGGAGTACCAAATTCTAACCATTTTTGTGCAGTAATTACATTACCTAATGATTTTGAAATCTTTTTCCCTCCTTTATCTAGAAACATTTCATATTTTACATGATGAGGATGTGGAAATTCTAAAATTTCATCTGCTACCCAATCATTTACTTTGACTGAATCCATGATGTCTTTTCCATATGCTTCAAATCTAATATCAAATGCAGCCCACCTTGCTGCAAATTCTACCTTCCATGCTAATTTTCCTAGGTCTTTTCCAATGTCTGCCTCTCCAATATGACCACAACCCTTGACTATTTTTGAGCCTATTTCTGTATCATGACATGTGTATTTCACTTTCTTCTCATCTGAAATGTATTCCGTAGCTTCTGCTGTATAGAGACGATTACAATTTGCACAAACTGGAAAATATGGCAAGTATTTTTGATATTTTTCTTGTCCTACAAGTTCTGAAATTTTGTCTCCAATTTTTGAACTGTTTTGTAATATTGTGTGTATTTGATCTTTTAGTAATCCTTGTTTGTAAGTGTCAACTGCCCGTCTAAATTCATATTTTATTCCAACCTTCTCTAACCCATCTAATAGAATACTGCTCATATGCATTCCGTAAGAGTCATGACACCCATAAGGATCTGGAATAAGCGATACTGGTTTTGCAATATGTTCTTCTAAACCAAACTCTTGCATTCCTTCTGGAATTTTTCTTAATCCATCAAGGTCATCAGAGTATGCAATTAGTTCTGACTTGTATCCCAAGTTTTCCAATGCTAACTTTACTCCGTATGCTCTTACTGCATCACCTAGACTTCCAATATGTGGAATTCCTGATGCCCCTAGACCACTTTCTACTCTTAGAATATCTGTACTCCTTCCAAGAACTTTTTCACGCTCTAGTAACTCTGATGCTAATTTGTCAATCCAAGTTCCTTTACCGATAATTTTTAGTTCTGTCATTTCTTTTCACTAATTTAATGATTTGGACATGTATGGTCCATATAACGAATACCCTAATTTTTGATAATACTCTCTTGTACCTACAGCACTAATCACTAAAATTTTCTTTGCATCCAATTCTTCTTTAGATATTTTTTCAGCTTCCTTCATCAAATTTTTTCCTAGACCTGAATGTTGTATTTCATTATCTCCTTTTTCTCCTAGTTTCAAAGATTTTCCATATACATGAATCTCTCTAACGATACATGTGTCTTGATCAATTTCATCTCTATGTGCATCTACACTTGGTTTTCGTAATCTCAAAAATCCATAAATTGATTCATTTTTGTCCTCATATGACAAAAACACTTCTTTTCCTCCTGATGAATCATAGTTAATTCTGGTTAGTTTTACATCTCCTACATCTGCTTTCTTGTTAGATAGTCCTACTTCTCTACATCTGATACATTTGCATGATATTCCTAATTTTGCAAGATTTTGATGAACAATTTGTCTCAAATTGCCTGATTTTGGACCTGCAATGATCTCTTTTGGAGATATTTCCCTTTGAATTCTCATTATTCTAACCCATTTTGGAACATTTCTCTTAGCTTCTGTTAGAACTTTGATCATATCTTCATCAGAATATGGTGTGTACTTTCCTTGCTTGTACTCTTCATACAATGGTGTATTTTCAATTACTAGAGAAGGATAAATTTTCAACATATCTGGACGTAATTCTGGATCTGAAAATAATTTTTTAAAATCTGCAATGTCTCCTTCTGGTGTCATTGTAGGTAATCCTGGCATCATATGTGCAACAATTTTGTATCCTGCATCTTTTGAAATTTGAAATGATTCTATTACGTCATTATAGTTATGACCTCTGTTAACAATTTCATAAACTCTTTCTTGTAATGATTGTACTCCTATCTCAACTCTTGTTATTCCATAACTTAACATTAAATCCACATGTTCTTTTTTACAATAGTCTGGCTTTGTTTCAATCGTGAATCCTACATTTCTAATTGAAGCATGTTCATTATTTGATTTTGCTTCTTCTAAATTATTTGAGTTTGTTCCATTTAATGCATCATAACATGATTTTATGAAATCTTTTTGATAGTCTTTTGGCATAAATAGAAATGTTCCACCCACAATAACAATTTCCATTTTACTTGGATCATGCCCAAACGAAATTAATTTCTCAATCTTTGATGTAATTTGTAATTTAGGATCAAAATCATTTTCAATTGCATTTAGTGATGATGGTTCTTTTCCTGTGTAACTGTTTGGAGAATTAAATTCTATTCCGCCTGGACAATATGTGCATCGTCCATGTGGACATGCATATGGTTTTGGCATTAATGCAACCACTGAAACACCTGATGCTGTTTTTGTTGGCTTTCTTAGTAATACATTTTTTAATTTTTCAAAATCTGAATCTTTTACTGTTGATAGAATCTCATAGTTTCTAGGAATTCTCTCAAGTGCATATTTTGTACAGATTTTGATGATTTCTTCTTTGACTTGTTTTTTACTGGGTTGATTAATTGTTAGAAGATTTTGAGTAATTTCACTACATGCCTTGGCAAGTGCAGGATCCAGTTTATTCATGAGTATTCATAATAATTTAGACATAAATTCGTTAAACAATTCAACTCAAATTGAGCCTACCTTCTTGTTTTTCTTTTGGATTTGCTACTTTTAGCTGGTTTTCTCTTTACCACTCTTCTCTTTGCAGTCTTTCTAGCTGGTTTTCTCTTTACCACTCTTCTCTTTGCAGTCTTTCTAGCTGGTTTTCTCTTTACCACTCTTCTCTTTGCAGTCTTTCTAGCTGGTTTTCTCTTTACCACTTTTTTCTTTGATTTATTGACTTTCAGATTTTTTAATTTCTCAATTTCATTTTGAATTAGATTGATCTCATCACGAATGTGTTTTTGAGGATCTATTTTTGAATAAATGAACTCAATAATTTTTGAATAATTAACTCCTATGTCTGTTCGAACTAAAAACAATTCATTGGAATTCATTGGGATGCTGATCAGTATTACTTTTTCAAATTCAGTAATTGCTGATTTTTCATGACCTATTTTATAGGCTAAATTTGTATAAAGATCTCTTTTTTGTATTGCATAATGTATTGACATTTTCACTTCATCTCCTTCTAGTATTTGTTCGACATTTTCTTTGTGACCGCCTGCAACAATTTCACCTTTAACGTTGACAATTCCTGCAAATTTTATTTCTGGATATATGTTGAGAACTTGTTTTGTTAATTCATCATAATTTACAGTCATAGTATTTATCCTAAATTCACCTTATTGTAAATATCTTTCATAGTGGTCATTTTTTGTATCATTTTACTATCTCTGAATTTATTCTATAGTTTGTTCTGGTTTTGTTTTTGGTGAATTGTTACTTCCTTTTTGATCTTTCCTGTATTCTAACTTTAACCAAATTGGAGTGATGATTGTTGTCACTACTACCATAATTATTATTGTAGAATATACTTCTGATGTGAGAATTCCTGTGGTAACTCCTACACCTGCTACAATGAGTCCTACTTCACCCCTTGAAATCATACCAATTCCAACTTTCATTCCAGCTGATTTGCTTTTCAAAAAATACATTGCTGGAAGACCACACCCAAATAATTTTGTTGTAACTGCAACTAAAATGATAACCCCACTTAACATCAAAATATTCAAATCAACTGCTCTCAGATCTACCTGTGCCCCAATAATTGCAAAGAATAGTGGTGCAAAAATCAAACCTATCTTACCTACATAACTTTCTATTTTCTCAAATACTTTGGTTGTAGATAATGCCATTCCTACAGCAAACGCACCTACAATTGGTGAAAGACCAATAGAGCCTGCAAGAGCTGCTGCACCAAAGAACGCCGCAGTAGCAATTCCCTCCACACTTCCTTTAGCTTTCCATATTCTCGGCGTGATCACTTTTGGAATAATCACAACTGCAACAATTAGCATTATTGCAAAGAAACCTAATACCTGTAAAATTGTAATTACGACTTCAATAGGATCGATATTATCTATTCCTCCATCAGATCCTGCTATGGATGTTACAACTGATAGTACTGCAATTGCTAAAATATCATCTACTATTGCTGCACTAATAATGAGTCGAGCTTCTGGTGTTTTGATTTTACCAAATTCACTTAGAACTTGGATTGAAATTGCAATACTTGTTGCAGTAAGTGCTGTTGCAATTAACATTGATTGTAATGCATCAAATCCAAATGCCATGAAAACCGCAAGACCTACAAAGAACGGGACAACTACTCCTAATGTCCCAACTGTAAACGCTGCTTTTCCTCCTTTGAGAAATTCTTTGGGTGTCATTTCAAGTCCTGCCATGAACAAAATTACAATTGCCCCCATTTCTCCTAGTATTCTAATTTCATCATTAATTTGCAGTAATTGTTTTCCATCAGCTATTTGTATTCCTCCTAACGCAAACGGTCCAACAATCATTCCTGCAATTAACTCCCCTAACACAATTGGAAGTTTCATTCTGAGGAAAACTTCTGCCATTAATTTAGCTGCAAAAAGTAGAATACCTACACCGATAATTGTTTCAATAAACTGGGCCTCACTCATTATTCTCTTACCTGCCTTGAGAAATCTGTCATATAAGGTGATATTAGGTTGAAAATTATTTTGTAATTGTTAAATTAAGCAATTTTTATTGAATTTACAAAAACACCTTTCTTTGAAACAACCTGTCCAATTTCCTGACTTGAAATCTTATATTTTTTGAAAATTGATTTGATTTTTGTTGCTTGTGTTTTTGGTGCAATCACACAAAATCCTACACCCATGTTAAATGTCTTGTACATTTCTCCAGATTTTACGCCCTGTTCTTGTACAAGTCCCATGATTGGTGGGATTTTTGGAAGTGAATCAATCTGATATCCTATATTTTTGAGGCGTAATAATTTGGTAAATGCTCCTCCTGTGATGTGTGCAAGACCATTAATCTTACATTTCTGAATCATTTCTAATACTGGATTTGTATAAATTTCAGTTGGTTTGAGCATTGCATCTCCAATTTTTCCTACTCCTTTGACTTTATCATTAATTGAGTATTTTTTTAATAATGCCTTTCTTGCAAGTGAATATCCGTTTGAATGAAATCCTGTACTCTTTGCCCCAATGATCACATCCCCTGTTTTTATTTTATTCCCTAGAACCAGATCTTTTTTATCTAATAATCCTACAACCATTCCTGCCAAATCAAATGCAAATCCTTTTCCTTCAATTACATCAGGCATTATTGCAGTTTCTCCACCTACAATTGGCATGGATGATTTTTTTGCACCTGTAACTAAACCCTCAACAATTTTTTTGAAAATGTTTACATTATTTTTGTTTGCAGCAATATAATCAACAAATGATATTGGTGTTGCACCAATACAAATTATATCATTAACATTCATTGCAACGCAATCAATTCCTATTGTGTTGTATTTTTTCATCATGTTTGCAATTACCACTTTAGTTCCTACTCCATCTGTGTGTGTTGCTAAAAGTTTCCCACCTGGAATTTCTACAATTCCTGCATAATGTCCAAACCCATGTGTCATTTTTGCTTTTTTCTGAAGCTTGTGAGTTGATGAAATTAATTTTCCAATTGCCTTTTGACTTTGTTTAATTTGTGAAATATCGACTCCAGCTTTTTTGTAGGTCAGAACCATGGTTTGATGCTCCTATATTGTGAATAAAAGAATTTGCCTGTAATTTCGATCACATGTACATGTCGGCAATCTCTTCTCTATGCTCTACATATTTTTGAGATAATTCGCTAAATTCTGAATTAATTCTATCTTTATCTTTATGAAGATCTGTAGTATCTATATTCATGTCATAGAGTCTGTTTAGTGCCTCAATTAATGTCGCAGCAGCAACTGAATCTGGTGCACCTTTGTCTGCTTTTGCTAAAAGTGTTAATCCTTGAATCTCTCTTACAAGGCATTCATTTAATATTCCTCCAGGAATTCCTGTGATGAATCCTTGAGGAATCATGCTGATGTCTTTGTCTGCCATAGTTCTGATTAGATCCTCTTCTGCTGCACAATATGCTTTATCATCGTGTTCATTACTTGCAACACCGTCTAAAATTACTATTTCTTTTGATCCTTTTTCAGCTGCCCAATCTAAAATTGATGCCACTAATGAATAAAGACCCTCCATCCTCAAAGTTATTTCACAAATTATTGCACATACTGTTCCTTCTTGGTTTGAATAAAATCTAAATGGATGACGTAATCTACCTTTCATAAAAACTGTAGATGGTGGAAGATATTTTGATCTCATTACTCCTATTTCATCCATTTCTAATTTCTCAATAATGTGATTTATTGCAAGAGGACCTACTAACCCTGCACCAACAAATCCTGCAAAAATTATTGGACTTTTTAATGTCATTTTCTTTGTTTCAAATACTTCAGCTTCTGGGAATTTCTTTTGCACAGATTACGTCAATTGTTCTGTCTAATTACTTTATTGAGCATTGTGATTTTTTTTCAAATTCTCAATAATTATTAAAATTTGATTGATTGAACTTTTTTATCTACTAATTTTTCCCCTGTTGGCTTTATTTTGTTTACATCATTTGGTTTGTATAGAATTGCTGATGCATTCAACTCCATCAATTTTTTTCTAGTAACGTCAGTCTTGTCTGCTGTTACCATGACTACCGTTGCATTGGGATCATTCTTTTTGATTCCTTCAAGACCATAATATCCATCAAATTCCGGCATCATTACATCCATGATTACTGCATCTGGACGAAGCTGATTATACAATTTTATGGCATCTTGTCCATTTTTGCCTCGACCGATCACATCCAAATCTTTGATTTGTAAAAATTCACATAATACTCCCATAGAATCTACATTATCTTCAATTACAATTATTGATACCATTATGATTTATTATTAGATTGCAAGTTTAGCTGTAGCTTGTTTAATTTGATAACACATTGCTTGACAAAACATTAGAACTATTACTTTTTAGAGATGCTTGCTAAATTTATAATAAAAATTGGTTCATTTCTTGCAATAATGACCGGTTTAATATTTTATGGATATTATTTTTCAGATCCTTCCAATAATTTTATTTTTTCATAATTTTATATCTGTATACCTATCTTAATCAAAATTTTATGATAACATGATCAAGTGACATCTTTACACTTTTAAAATTAAAGAGGGTTGCCCCCAAATCATGCATATTGTTTTTATGTTGAAATATTTTTTATTGCATGTGGAGTTGTTTGTGAATGAACAGATTCAACATGGTATGTCCTTTCTCTGTAATTGAGTATATCATATTTGCCCCTCTTGGTTCTTTTTTGATAAAATTGTAATCTACACATAGATGCAGATAATTTAGAAATGATTTTTTCATTCTGATCTTTGATTTTGAATACAATTCTGAAAATGTCATAGAATTTCCTCTGAGTTGATACAATAATTTCAGTAGAGATAATGTACTGTAATCTCTTGTTTTTGCTTTTACTGCATCTAGAACTTGTTCACCGCGCTTTATGATGAAATCTTCGAATTGATCTGCTACCTCTAATGGCACATATGTTAGTCTTTGTCGTATCATACTGTATGGTACGGTACATTACTTTATTAGTCTTTGACTTGAGCTTTATTGATCTTTCTGGATTGTTTTTTTACACTCATATTTTGTGCCTATTTCCATTTTATGATTATATTATTTCACTTTCTTCGATCTGACTAATTTTTAATGAATTAACTTGAATTGTAAATTAATGGTAAATCATCTCCTTTAAACGAGTAAAATCTGAAAGTTTATTGTGGAAATAGTAGTAAACGCAATTCTAACTGTAGTTGGATTAGTACTGCTGTGTTTTGGGGGTAATTGGTTAGTTAGTGGAGGTGTTACCATTGCTAAGAAATTTCGTATAAGTAATCTTGTAATTGGTATGACTATTGTAGCTTATGGTACATCAACTCCTGAACTTGCAGCTAGTATTGCTGCAGCCGGAGAACATAGTGCAATAATTTTAGGAAATATAGTTGGAAGTAATATTGCAAATGTTGGGATGGTTATTGGTATTGCCGCAATTCTTGTTCCTCTGGCAGTACGAAAATCTGTATTAAAAAAAGAAATTCCAATCATGTTGGGTGTTTCTGTTTTACTTGTATTGATTTCAATTGATGGTGAGATATCTCAGTATGATGGAATCTTGTTGCTTGGAGGATTGGGTGTATTTACAATTTACACATTTAAAGACGTAATGAAACAAAGAGAAAAGAATAACGAAAAAACACAACAAAATAAAAAAAACATCTACCTCAAATCATTTGGATTAATTGGATTAGGTGTTGGTCTTTTGTATATTGGTGCAATCTTGACCGTGGATAATGCAATTATTTTAGCAAAAGAATTTGGTTTATCTGAAAAAATTATCGGCTTAACTGTAATTGCAATTGGTACATCTCTTCCAGAATTAATTACATCCATAATTGCCATTAGAAAAGGTCATGCGGATATTGGTATTGGAAATATAATCGGAAGTAACATTTACAATATTTTGATGATCATGGGTGTGGGTGCAATCCTTGGTGGTGTGATGATTTCATCTGACGTTTATGTTGATTACGCCATAATGATTCTCTTTAGTCTTTCATTGTTAATTGCGCTAAAAACTGGAATTATAAGTAAGGCCATGGGTGTTTGTCTTACCGTCGGATATGCTGTTTATTTATCAGTCACGTTTTTCAAGTAGTCTGTGCCTGTTTTTATCGTCTAATCACGTAAACGTTAGTACCATTCCTTTTTACTGAATTTAGGATTATGGTGAATCCCTGATAAAATTAAATTGAATTTACTGTGATATTTTCTACTTTAATTGATGGTGTAATTGATGGTAATGATGCCCATTGAATGACGTTTCTTTGATTGTTTCCTATTTCTGAAATATTTTTTAACATATTTGCAATGTTGTGAATTATTCTTACTGATTTCCCAGAACTCTTTATTTTACCATTTTCAATAATATGTATGCCGCTTCTTGCAGTACATGAAAAATCACCTTTAATTGGATTTACCGCATATGTGTACCATAATCTTCCAACTAGCAACCCGTGCTTTGTATCTTTTATCATATCTTCTTGAGAACTATTCCCTGAATTTATTTTCAAATTGTGTGGTGCAGAAATTGGAATTGGCTCTGAACTTCTTCCTGTCGGTGAACCCGCTCTTGATGAATTCCCTGTAGATTTCCCTCCTTCTTTATAACTATCATAAAGATTTGAAAAAGTATTTTTAAAAACACCTTTTTCTATTAAATTTATTTTCTGAGTTGCCACACCTTCATCATCAACTGATTTTGATCCTATTCCTTCTGAAATGAATGGGTCATCTATCAAATCTAATTCATCAATTGCTATTTTTTCTTCAAAATTATTTGAGAAACAACTTTTTTTTTCTGAAAATGTTTTAAAATTAAAATTTGCTGCAATTACAAATGCCAATAGTTCTCCCACAGAATATGGTTCAAAAATTATAGAATACATGCCTGAATCAATCTTTTGTGGATTAATTGCTTTAATGCACATATTTTGTGCATCCCTTCCTATTTGTTCTGCTGAAAAATTTAACAATGTTCTACCACTTGCATGTCCTATACCTGATACTGGTAAATTTCCAAATTCTGATTCTGCATTAATAATTCCTGTAATGTATGTTGATTTATCTACAAGTTCTAATCCGTTGGTATTTGACAATTCAAAATTCTCTGAAACTATATTCAATGAACCTGTAATCGTATTTACTTTATCGTTAATAGTGGAATTTATCATATTTTGTGCGATATCCATAGCATTTGAGCCTGAAATCTCTTCTAATTTTTCATCAAATGTGCCCTCTAGTTTTTTTAATGATACTTTGTAGGGCAATCCCTTCCAAAATTCTCTTGGTTTAAGATTTGATATTGTTTCAAAAATATTTTCAATATTTTTATTGATATTTTCTTTATCTGTAGTTTGACTTGAAGCAATTTTTTTTTGATGAATAATTCTAACCCCGTAACTTTCATCAAAATTTTGTTTGATTTCTGCAATTTCAGAGTCTGTAATTCTAACTGTTGTAATTTTCTTCTTTACTACAACTATTTCACATTCATCAATACCATTTTTTTTTGAATGGTTTAATGCCTTTTCTATAATCGACAATTATTTTCTTCTTGGATTTTTATAATTAAATTTATTAATTTTTACTAGTTCTACATATGATCCAAATTGTGAGATATTTGTGATTTTATCTAACTCACTTTCTTCTTCATTACAATCTTCGAATTTTTTTAGAATATTATAATATGTGTCTCTTTCTGCTGGAATTCTTTTTATTTCTCTTACCATTCTTCTAATTTCTTTAGGTTTTAGTAATTGCCCATATTCTGAACCTGCAGATGTTGAAATACTTTCATTGATTAATGTTCCACCAAAATCATTTGCTCCCCACATTAACAATAACTGTGACATTTTTTGCCCTTCTTTAACCCATGACATTTGTAAATTATTAATAGAATTGTTTAACATAATTCTTGCAATTGCATGTGTGAGTAAAACATCGTTTCCACTCCCGCCTTGTTTAATGCCTTCATGTAATTGATGTTTGTACATTGGTGCTTCTGTATGGATAAAATTAAGTGGAACAAATTCAGTAAACCCTCCTGTCTCTTTTTGAATTTCTCTTAATTTTACAATATGGTTTACTCTATTTTCTATTGTTTCTAAATGACCAAACATCATAGTTGATGTGGTGTTAATTCCCATTTTGTGAGCAGTTTTGATGACTTTTTCCCAATTATCTACACTAATTCTCCCTGGAGAAATCTTATCTCTTAATTTTTGATCAAGAATTTCAGCTGATGTTCCTGGAAGTGTATCTACACCTGCCTCTTTCATTCTTTTTAGAAATTCTTCAATTGTCGTATTTGATCTGTCTGCCCCATAAAGAATTTCTTCAGGGGAGAATCCGTGAATATGTATGTCTGGAATTTCTTTTTTAATCTCTCTGCAAATATTTTCATAAAGATCTCCTTCCATATCTGGTGGAAGCCCTGCTTGAATGCAAACTTCTGTAGCCCCTACTTGATGCGCTTCTTTTGCACGTCTTACAATTTCTTCAGTTGGAAGAAAATATCCTTCTTCTTCTCTAAAATCTCTACTAAATGCACAAAAACCACATTGTTTGATGCACACATTTGTGAAATTGATATTTCTGTTAACTACATATGACACAATGTCCCCAACTCGTTTTCTTCGAATTTCATCTGCAACTAATCCCACAAGGTGAAAATTTATTCCATCTGCACTGTACAGTTCTATTCCTTCTTTGACTGAAATTTCTTTATCTGATAATGCATTGTTAAGAATTTCTGAAATTATTGGATCTGCATATTTAAAAAGTGAGTCTATATTCATCGTCATCTCCAGTACTCCTCTTTTACTAACCCTTCACTGTTCTCTATCACTGCCATCTTTTCTCTTAACTCTTTATTAATAAAAGAAAAAAATTCAGGATAAATTGGAAACCTACATTTTAAATCAAAACCTGCATTTTTTGAATTCTCATCTACCTTGTTAATTTCAGGCCAGGAAAATTCTGGATTTACAAAATCTGGAGTGAGTGGCGATATTCCTCCCCAATCATTTATTCCAATTGATAAGAAACTCTGATATGATTTAGGTGATAAATTTGGTGGAATTTGGATGTTCATTTCAGGCATGATAATTCTTGATAAAGCTACAATTGTTTTAAAATAATTTTCATCTGCTGATGGATTATTTTTCATTATTGTATCTTGTTTAGGTTGAAAATTTTGTAAAATCACTTCTTGAATATTTCCATATTTTTGATCTAATTGTTTTATTGCAAATAGGGAATCAATTATCTCCTCAATAGTTTCTCCAATTCCAACAAGGATTCCAGTAGTCATTGGTATTTTCAGCTTTCCTGAATTTTCTAAAATAGATAATCTTGTTTTTGGTCTTTTACTTGCTGCTAAATAATGAGGCATTCCTCTTTCTGTTAATCTCTCACTAACATTTTCAAGCATAATTCCCATGGATACATTTGTTTTCTTTAACTCCTTCATTTCCTCAAAATTCAAATTTCCAGCATTTGTATGAGGAAATAATCCTAATTCTAAAGCTAATTCTGATGCATGGATAAGATATTCTACTGTTGATTTAAATCCATTTTTTTTAAGCCACTCCCTTGCTTCTGGATATTTTTGTTCTGGTTTCTCCCCTGTAACAAATAACGCTTCAACACATTTGTATTTTTTTGCAAGTTGTAATAATTCTAATATTTGTTGTTTTGACATTAACGAAAGTTTTGCATCTTCTGGTTCTGCTTTGTAAGTACAATATGTACAAGTATCTTTGCAGAGATTAACTATGTTGAAAAATACTTTTTTTGAAAATGTAACTGTCTCTTTTTTAAATTTTTTTCTTAAATTATGTGCTACAGAAAAAAGTTCTCTGGGATCTTTTATTGCATATTGATAAATTTCAATTATTTCTTGACGAGAGATTGTTTTATTCTCTAAAACATTGTTTAAGCTCTCAGAGTTTAAGACAAGCTTGTTCAATAGAATGAATTCTTGCCTGCAAGTATTTATGCTTGTATTTTTCTAATTTACATTTGGTCTTTCTTGTAGAATAATTGTAATGGTTGTAGTTCTATTGTCTCTTAAAATCTCTAACACCATTTCATCACCTATGGATTTTGCTCTTTGTAGATGTATCAAAATATCATCAATTTTCCTAACATCTATTCCATCTACTGCTAAAATCACATCTCCCCCAATTGGATAATTCACCCCTTCTACTAGAATTGTTTTTTCTGAACCAATCAATCCTGCTTTGGATGCTGGACCATCATCTACAACTGTAACTATCAAAAATCCTACCGCATCTTTTAATTTCATTACTTTTGCCATATCTGGATCAATATCTCTACCTGAAACTCCAATCCATGGATGCTTGTATTCTCCTTTTTCAATTAGAGTTGGAACAATTTTAGCAACTGTTTGTGATGGTATTGCAAAACCTACTCCTGTAAATTCTCCAGTCGTTGATTGAATTGCAGTATTAATTCCGACTACTCCGCCCATCATGTTTAACAATGGACCTCCAGAATTCCCTGGATTTATTGCAGCATCTGTTTGAATTACATCTGGAATTGAATATCCTGCATCTGAAGGAAGTAAACGCCCAAGTTGACTAACTATTCCTGATGTCAATGAACCTGATAAACCAAATGGATTTCCAATTGCAGCTATTTGTTCTCCTACTTTGAGATTAGATGAATCCCCTAAAAGTACAGGTTGTAATAATGATAAATCTGCATTTACTTTGATTACTGCAATGTCTGTATATTCATCAACTCCAATTATTTTGGCATTATATGATCTCCCATCAAGAAATGTGACTACTACTTTTGTTGCATCATTAACCACATGTGCATTTGTAATTATGTGGCCTTTTTTATCAAAAACAAAACCTGAACCTATACCTCCTACACCATCAACTGAATTTGCTCTTTGAACATTTACTCTTACTACTCCTGGTTCTGATTTTTCAAAAATTTCAATCAATGATAAATTTTTTGAATAAGATGAAATTGGTTTTTTAATTTGTATTTCATTATTCTCACTTACATCAATTGTTGATTTTATTGATTCTGGTGGGGCGATGAAAAAAACTGTAAAAATTGTAATAACCAACATAGCTCCAAAAGCTCCTCCTACTAACATTCCTGACTTATCCATGAGATTTTTTAACTCTTGTTTTCTATCTAAAAGGATTCCTATACATTAATGGAATTTTGAGTATGATCTTTCATAGAATATTTTCTTCCTCTCCATGAAATTGATGATGAACTCTTTGCTTGAATTAACCCACTCAAAAATCCTAATACGACAACTATGCTACCTAGCGGTGCAAATAATGCATATCTCAATTTTAAACCCAGCCCAATTTTTACTTCAATAAATGCGGCAATATAGATGAGAATTGATGCTATGGCTGCAGTAATACAAAGTATTTTTGTAGACATTGATTCTGTTGGTATCAAAACAGATGTCAAAAATATTGGAAATGGAATAAATAATAAAAATAATACTGCAAAGAAAATACCAATAGCAATTTTCTCACTTTGAAGATATAGTGGAATCATTAGTCTTTTCAAAGCATCCCATAATGTTCCTTTATCTCGTGCCCAAACTGCATCAATTAGATGCTCTCCTCTAACCATCTTCATTTTAAATCCCGCTTCTTTGACTTTTTTCCCTAATGCACCATCTTCAATTATTTCATGTTTAACTCCTTCATGCATACCAATTTTTTCATACGTTTCTTTTTTCATAATAAAAAAACTACCAAAAAAATAACCTGTTTTCTTTGATGGATTATTTACATTTAATGCAGAAAATCTAGTATGTAAAAATGTGGAAATCATTGGAAGTGTGATACTTGTCCAAAAATCAAGTGTAATCATTTTTGGAATTGCAGATAATGCATCCAAGTCAAATGAAATTAAATGAGATACTGCAAGAGATATTACATTTTTTGAGTGCTTTGTATCTGCGTCAGTGAACAACAAAAGATCCCCTGTTACTTTTTGATACCCTTCCATACATGCCCAATTTTTACCCATCCATCCATCTGGTTTGGGATTGGCATTTACTGGAATAATTTTAGAATTGTTTTTTGCATATTCTGAAATTATTTTCCATGTTGAATCATCTGATGAATCGTTAATGACTATAATTTCATAATTTTGATAATCTTGTTTAATTAACGAGTCTAAACATTTCCCTACATAATTTTCTTCATTTCTTGCTGGAAGTATAATTGAAACTTTGGGAAATGATTTTGATTTATTTTCAAATTTGTCAAGATATGGAGTTAGTCTAAATGAATCCATCATTGATTTGATGAGAAAAACCCATGCCACACAAATGGCAATTAAAATTGTAATTATAGAATATATGAAAATATCAAAAATTAATTCCATTAGCTACTTCTCTATTTCTTCTTTAATGCTTTGCATGGCTTGCTCTGTACCACTTTTGATATGTTTTTTGATCACACCTGTAAACATTCCCATTACTCCTGTGAGTTTCATATCCCAAGTTGTATGAATAATTGTTTCATCACCATTTGGAATAATTTCTATGATTTTCACTCCACTAATGATACCTTTTGTGAATTTGGCTTCTATTCGCTTTTTTGGCTCTAGTGTGACTTCTTGCATGCATTTTTGATCTCTAAATGCAATTGTAATCTCTCGATAAACCTTGTTTCCTTCTTTTGAAATATTTTTGACTTCTTTAGTTCCCTTCCAAAATTTTGGTTCATTGTCAATATCTGAAATTACATCCCAAACTTTGTCAACTGTGGCATTGATTCCTAATTTTACTTCAATTGTAGCCATATCTAACAGGAATTCACTCTGCATTAAAATATATTAGAATCTTATTCTGTTCATAATAGACTGTGATGGGTACATGCCTAAAATCCAGAACATTAACTCCAGTTCTAATGGCATTTGCCAATCTTCCATCACAGTCAATTTAAATTTGAAACAATATGAGACCCACAAAATACATGCCAAAAATTGAAACCTTTGATGCTGCTAATTTTTGGAAAAATGCATATGCCCATCAACGAGGTAAATTATTAAAAAAAGTTGATGTTCCTGAAGATCAAATTATTGTATTAGCTAGTAAAAAATATGTTGAACTTCCTGCAGCCCTAAAATATGAAATTGAGACTAGTGGAATAACTAAAAAAGAATTACAGTAAAAATCGAAATTCATTTTAATTGGAATAATTATGGTTTGATATGACAAATATTACCTATGATGATTTTATAAAATTGGATATTAGAGTCGCAAAAATTATTGCAACTGAACCTATTGAAGGTAAATCCCGAATTATTAAAGGCAGAATTGATTTGGGAAATGATGATCAACGTGATGTAATCATTGGTGGAGCACAATATTTTCAACCTGAAGACATGGTGGGAAAAACTGTAATTGTGATTGCAAATCTAGAACCAAAAAAAATGGCAGGTGTTGAATCTAATGCAATGTTATTGGCTGCAGATGTTGATGATAAGCCCTTTTGGTTAACTGTGGATGGTAATGTCCCTTTGGGAAGTCCTATCAAATAACCCCTATTTAGAAATGATCTTTTTTTGTTTATTTTAAATATTATAATTTGAAATCAATTAGATAGTTGTAACTGGACGAATGATTTAATTTAGATATTTCTTGCACATTGTTTGATGGAACTTACGAATATTGATTTTGATCAATTATTTGGAATGAGTGATGACAGTAATCCTTTAATGATGTTGATCTGGATTCTTCCAATAATTCTTTTTGTGTTTTATGGTCAACGAATTCAATTATACGTTACTTCAAGTGAAATCAAAAAGGCTCTCAAGAAACTTGATGAGTTTAAAGGAGAATCAAGAACTGAATTAATTATTTATGTTAAAAAAAATTTAAAACTTGATGACGACCCAACAAAAAAAATTGATAAATTTCTAGAATATTTCACAATAATGCCTGTTGACATGGATCCTAATGGGATAGTTGACAAAGTCAGACATACTGTAAGGATGAGGGAGGATTATACTCGAGAACACATAAAATTACTCTCCCCACAAATTAATGAACTTGAATTAAACAAAGTTCAAACTTTACTTGAAATCGCATCTTCTCTCCAAATGATTTACAAGATAGTTAATCACATGTTTTTGACTGCAAAAAAACAAAACAACTACCCAT
>Ga0208879_1001260_pt1 | contig 24193 bp, 23 predicted proteins | sample Knorr_S15_td_Bot_FD_185605 | JGI IMG/M metagenome (GOLD analysis project Ga0208879, IMG submission 185605) | Marine microbial communities from Southern Atlantic Ocean transect - Knorr_S15_td_Bottom_ad_5009_LV_A (SPAdes) (version 2) | ecosystem: Environmental > Aquatic > Marine > Oceanic | place...
AGATTTTTCGTAAAGAGAATGTCTTATCTGAAGAAGCCTTGGAGACATGCAACCCACCACCAATGATTTATGGAATGCTGAATGCCGATTCTGCCACTCTTCCATGTCGATGTGTTCGGATTCGCTATATTTATTTAAACGATGCGAAGCGGCGAGAGCATTTGCCTCCCAATGATCGTCACCTTTTTGAAAAGCCATCTCAATGCAAAGCGACTCTATTTTTGCTCTAGCCTGGTATATGTCTGTCAAATCATCAATAGAGATATCACTCACATAGAAACCCCTTTGATTCTCAGATATCACCAAATCCTTTGCGATTAGTTGAGAAAGCGCTTCTCGTAGAGGGCTTGTACCAACATTGTAGCGCTCTTTGAGAGTTCTAATATGTAGCTTCTCTCTTGGCATATAGTTGCCTTGGAGAATGTCATTGGTCAATGAATCCAGTATCTGAGCGGCTGTATTTTGCTTGGAATTATTCACAGAATAGATTACCTTTGACAGTGTCAATCATTTCCCAAATATTAACTACATTTATCACAAAATAAAAACATTATAATTTGAATTTAGCAATAAATGTAGTTATAATTTAAAAATGTCGACATTATATAAAAGATAGATTTAAATTATGACCTCAACAAATAACTTAAGCATTGGCTTCAAGGTAAGCCAACACAAAAAAAATCAAAGACTTCAGGTAATTACACTGTCCCAAAAAACAGTCAAAACATTTTCTGAAAAAATTAGTCAATATAACGTTCAGTCAATCGAATACAAACCCTTTCTTAGGTTTTATATTGCAAATCGCCTCAATCAGGCAACAAAAAACACACTCGGCAATTATTTATTAAAAACAATCAAGGATCGTTCTACTGGTGCAGTGTTACTTGAATGCGAATCGATGGATGATCCATCAATAAACGGTATTGATTTTATTGACTTCAATATTCTCCTATCAACGGCAATTTCTCATCTCATTGGTGTTCCCAATCTTGATTCAATGTCCGGCAAATTTTATGCAAGATTTAGTGTCAAGAATGAAGACAAGAGTGATAGTTATCTACGCCAAGCTCATCGCAGAATGGAGCTTCACAATGACGGCACTTACGTTAAAGAACTTACCGATTGGGTGATCATGCAAAAGATTCTTGAAGTGAATGTTGAGGGAGGTGATTCTCTCTTACTCCATGTTGATGACTGGCAAGATTTAGACAAATTTTATCAACACCCTTTAGCCAAAGAAAATCTACAATGGGGCTCACCAGCGAGCAAAAATATCGGCTATAAGACCTATCACCCTATTTTTCTTGACGAGCAAGTTGAAGGTCAACCACGAATGTCTTTCATTGATCAATTTGTAGAGCCATTAAACATGGATCAGGGTCTATATTTGTATGAAATGGGTGAGTCACTTGAAAGTGAAGCTAACACCTTTAATGTTAAATTGCTAGAGGGAAGTATACTGATCATCAATAACTATATTTGGTTGCATGGTAGAGATAAGTTTATTGCCCACCAAAATCTTCATCGAGAGCTTTTACGTCAGAGAGGTGTTTTTGTTGAAAATACTGGTTATGAAAACAACAAAAATGTGTAACCTTTGTTATTGTTTCTTTTAGAATCTGGACTATCCAAATGTACGACTACATAGTTATTGGTGGCGGAATTGTAGGAGTTTCAACCGCACTATCGCTCATTACAAAACACCCCGATAAACATATTCTTTTATTGGAAAAAGAAAACTCCTTTGGTGACCACCAGACAGGCCATAACAGTGGCATTATACATGCCGGAGTCTACTACCAACCTGGCAGCCTCAAGGCCAAGTTTTGTAAAGAGGGCTTGAAAGAAACAATCAACTTTTGCACAACTCATCAGATCCCTTATAAGCAGTGCGGTAAGTTAATAGTAGCCACCTCTGATGAAGAGTTATCAGGTATGCATGACTTGTATCAGCGATGCAAAGAAAATGAAATTGAAGCTGAAATTCTAGACCAAAAACAGCTTCTCGAAACCGAACCCAATGTTCAAGGAGTCGGCGCTATTTTGGTGAAATCTTCTGGCATTGTGAATTACCGCATTGTTACCGAAAAAATGGCCGAACAATATGAAGCAATGGGCGGAGAGTACCTTCTCGACACCGAAATAATTAATCTCAAAGAGGACCTAAATGAAATTAAAGTTGTCTCTAAAAATGAAACCTTCGTTTCAAAGTATCTGGTCTGTTGTGCAGGCTTAATGGCAGACAGAATGGCCAACCTTCTTGATATTAAAACAAACTTTCAAATCATTCCATTTCGTGGTGAATACTTTAAATTACCAGAGAAACACAATACACTTGTCAAACACTTAATCTATCCCATACCGAACCCTAAATTACCTTTCCTCGGCATACACCTAACCCGCATGATTGATGGCAGCATTACTGTTGGACCGAATGCCGTTATTGGATTTAAGCGAGAAGGATACGGTATTGTCAATTTCAGCTTAAAAGACACCATTGAAATGTTAAGTTTTAAAGGTTTTTATAAAGTTATTAGGAGTCATTTCAAATCGGGAATGACTGAAATAATAAACTCAAAATATAAGCGAGGCTACCTAAAGCAAGTAAATAAATATAGCCCATCAATTAAACTTGAAGACCTTCAGCTATACCCTGCAGGTATCCGCGCTCAAGCGGTATTGGATGACGGTACCTTGGTACATGATTTCCTATTTGTTGAGAGTGAGCGCTCTATTCATGTCTGTAATGCCCCTTCTCCCGCAGCAACTTCGGCAATACCTATCGGCAGATATGTCACTGAAAAAGCAACAACGGCATTCAACAAGCTAGACTAATTTAAGAAAAAACGTCGAATAGTCTCAGCGAAGTGATTTGATTGAACAAGACCTGGATTATCTTCAAGTCCAACCATTGCTCGGTCGACAAACTCTTTTGGAATAGTTACATCTCTTCTAGCGTTTAGAAGGTCCTTAGTAAAATCAACCAAAAATTCTGGATGCGCTTGCATAGTCAAAACCTTATCTTTAATATAAAACCCGGCATACTCGCAAAAATCAGAGCGTGCATAGACGACAGCACCCCGAGGAAGGCTTGTTACTTGATCTTGATGGCAAATATTTAAAGTAATTTCTTCTGCCAAATTACCCATATATCCAGATTTATTGTCAATTTGATAGGTATGCAGTCCCAAACCCCAACCCTTCTGCGATTTCTCAACATCACCACCGAGCGCTTGCGCAATCAATTGATGACCAAAACAGACACCTAAAATAGGTAAACCAGCATCGTAGATATCATTAATCAATTGGCTAATTGTTTTCATCCATGGTAACTCTTCATAAACACCATGTGGTGAACCCGTAATAATCCAACCATCACACTCAAGATGATCGTCAGGAAATTCATCGTCAAGAATATTAAAAGTTTTGAATTCAAATATTTTCTCTTCAGAATTAATCAAAGCAACCAACATTTCTGCATAGGTACCATACTGATTGACCAAATCTTCTGGCGCCCTTCCGACTAGCAGTATTCCTATTCTCATTCTATATTCAGTATTAAATTATTACTTTGCCTTCATTTTTTGCTTTGCACGGATTACTAAATAATCATGAGCAATGGTTGCTGCAGCAATAGCTGTGATTTCAGCATGGTCATAAGCAGGAGCCACCTCAACAACATCTGCTCCAATAAAATTTAAACCATCTAGCCCCCTGATAATAGCCAAGGCTTGTGCAGAGGTTAGGCCACCAGCCACCGGTGTACCAGTTCCGGGAGCATATGCAGGGTCAAGACCATCTATATCAAAAGTTAGATAAGCTGGTCGATCTTTGACAACTTCAATTATTTTTTTAATGACCTTATCAACACCATTCTTGTGAACCCACGGGGCGTCAAGAATAGTGACACCCTTGGTGTTGCTATTATGTGTTCTGATACCAATTTGAATAGTATGTTTAGTATCTATCAGATTTTCTTTTATAGCTCTAGAAAACATAGTACCATGATCTAATCGACCATCTTCATCAGGCCAAGTATCTGTATGTGCATCAAAATGAACAAGTGCTATCGGTCCAAACTTTTCAGCGTGAGCACGTAAAAGAGGATAAGTAATAAAATGATCGCCACCAAAAGTCAGCATCTCTGTTCCAGAATCCAAAATAGTCTTAGCATGTGCTTCAATTTGAGAAACGACATTACTATGAAAGCCATAATCCAGCTCACAGTCACCGTAATCAGTAACCGCTAAAGTCTTGAAAGGGTCAATACCATCAGGATACGACAACAGCTCAGCAAGCTGAACAGATGCCTCTCTTATCGCTTTAGGCCCAAATCGTGCTCCTGGTCGAAAACTCGTTGCGGCATCAAAAGGAATACCACTGACCGTGATATCGACACCTTCTAAGTTCTTGGTGTATTTGCGTCTTAAAAAACTAAGAGCGCCACCATAAGTCATCTCACCATCTCTACCATAGAGAGTGTTTTTAGTAAACGCCTGGTCTGTAGTTACATCCTTAAAATCGCTCATTAACTTTGGTCTTTGTTATGAAAATTTTGGTAATAGCAGTCTTCATTATATTAGATTTTCTTCCTCGTTAACTATAGGCGGTCAAGCAGAGCGTGATAAAACATTCCGACCTTCATGGTAGGATTTCGTAGAAACCTGCCACCAGGAAAGCTCTGCATTGGAATATTAGCCATTGTGTCAAATATCTCTCCATCACCAGTAATCTTCTCAGTAATTACCTTTCCAGCATAGCTTGCTAGGGCCACACCCTGTCCTGAATAGCCCTGTGCACTCAACACCTTTCCTTTATTCATTTCTTTAAAGAATGGCAACCTGTTCATTGTTATTGCCAGTTTACCACCCCAAGCATAGTCAATCTTAACGCCCCTTAAGAATGGATAAATCTTTTCAAGAGGCTTTGTAACAATGGGAATGATATTATTACTAAGTTCTTGTGAGTAATTTTCACCACCACCAAAAAGTAGACGCTTGTCGGCACTCAATCGAAAATAATTGATAATGAACCTTGAATCGGCAAAAGCGATGTCTCTTGGATTAATCTTTGCAACAGTTTCATTATCTAGAGGTTTAGTGGCAACAATATAGTTGTTCATTGGCAAAATTTTTGAATTTAAGCGTCTCTCAAGATTGCCTAAATAGCCGTTACAGGCAAGTACCACACGCTGTGCTTTAACAGAACCCGCCTTGGTATTCACTTTAACATGACTGTTAGACAATTCATAACCCGATACAGTACTATTTTCATAGATCTTTGCATTAGCCGATAGTGCTGCTTTTGCAATACCTAGTGCGTAATTAAGTGGGTGACAATGAGCCTCACCTTTGTCATAGCTACCACCGAAATAGGTCTCAGAGCCTGTTACCTCTTTCATCTCATCGTCATTTAGATACTCAATATCCTGGTAATCGTAATTCTGGTTCAAATGTTCGACATAGCGCCGAGAATCTTCACAAAATTTTTGCTTATGATTGGGGTGTGCGATACCTTTTTTATAGTCACACTGAATTTGATATTCATCCATCAAGCCCTTGGCATGATATTTAGCTTTCTCACCTATATCCCACAAAACGCGCGCATATTCTTTGCCTAGAGCTTTTTCGATATAAAACTGATCTCTGCGCATCCCTCCAGAAACTTGACCTCCGTTGGCACCAGACGCGCCGGATGCCAACTTATTTGCTTCGAGTAGTACTACATTTAGGCCCTCTTTTGCCAAATAAAGAGCGCTCGATAGGCCAGTGTAGCCGCCACCAACAATGCAGACGTCTGCTTCAATATCTCCTGATAGTTGGGGCTGACTTATTTCTATATTACGGCTGACTTGGTAATAAGATTGCACGCGAAGGATTAACCTACTTTATGGATTGAGCAGTCAAATCAAGACACTTCCATACCTTTTCAATAATTTCATCTATATGATCGTTGGAACAGATTAATGGCGGCGCAATAACCATCTTGTTGACTATCGCCCTCATAACTAAGCCATTGTCATAGCAATAATCCTTACACCTTGTTACAACCTCTTTACTATTTTCGAAGCGCTTATAGTTATTTTTATCTTCGACTATTTCTAAGGACGCAAACATTCCAAGGCAACGAGCCTCACCCACTAATGGATGCTCTTCCAGAGCTTTCCATTTACTAGCTAGATAAGGAGCCGTATGGCTCTGTACTTGGTGCAAAATATTTGTTTCTTTCATCAATTCGAGATTAGCAATTCCTGCAGCCATACAGGTTGGATGACCAGAATAAGTATAACCATGAGCAAACTCCTGTCCAGCAGAGGTTAGAGTGTCCAAAAGTTCATCACACACAATGACTCCACCTACCGGGAGATAGCCTGAAGTCACCGCTTTTGCAAAAAGCATTAAGTCTGGCTTAATATCATAATAATCAGTCCCAAACCACTCACCTGTCCTTCCAAATCCACAAATTACTTCATCAACAACCAACAAAATACCACGTTCTTTACAGATTCGACCTACTTCTGGCCAATATGTTTTTGGGGGGATAATAACGCCACCTGCACCCTGTATAGGTTCGGCTATAAATGCTGCAACTCTATCCTCACCCAGTTCATCAATTTTATTTGCCAGACTTTGTGCAGCTTTTTTGCCAAACTCATCAGCATCAATCTTTTCACCAGCCTCAACGCATGCTTCAAAATAGTAGGGCTGATCTACGTGTTCAATGTCAGGTATGGGTAAACCTCCCTGAGCGTGCATCGTACTCATACCGCCCAAGCTAGCACCGGCCATGGTGGATCCATGATAAGCATTTTTTCGACTAATTATTACTGACTTAGACGGCTTACCTTTAGCGGCCCAGTAATGCCTTACAAGTCTAATCATAGTGTCATTTGCCTCAGAACCTGAACCTGTAAAATAGATCTTATTCAATCCTTCAGGAGTTAAATCTGTAATCATTTCAGATAACTTGATAGCTGAAGGGTGACTTGTACCAAAAAAATTATTATAGTAAACAAGCTCTTTCATCTGATTATTTACTGCGTTGATAATTGACTGCTGACCGTAACCCATATTAACGCACCATAACCCTGACATACTGTCTAGTATTTTGTGGCCGTCACTATCATAAATATAAACACCGTCTGCACGAGTAATAATGTGTGTTGCCGCTGGGTTCTTTGTGTAGGCAAAATCGCTAAATGATTGCATGTGATGTTTTGCATTGCGATTTTGAAGGTTTAAAGTATTGTCGGTCATAATCATTCCTTATATAAAACAGTATAAATAATCTTCAACGAATTAGATTGCCACAAATAATTCAGTGGTATAGTGTAATCCATTTTTGCTTTTTGACAATAATTTATTTAATATAATCCGTTCAAGAATTTTAATGCGTTTTAGTAATAACAAACAAAATAAATGGTTGGTGAAAGTTAATCAATGAAAAACATTGCAAAAAAATTTCTAGATTTACATCCAGAGTTGGAAAAAATTGAGTTTATATATGTAGACTTTAATGGCATACCAAGAGGAAAAAACGCCTCACCAAAAACCCTAATAAAAGCATTTGATGGCGGCCTTAGAATGCCAATATCAAGCTATGTTCTGGATATTTGGGGTGACAATCCTAAAGGAACTGGCTTGGTTATGACTGGTGATGGTGATGCAATTTGTAGACCCGTTGCAAGTTCCCTTGCAGTAACGCCATGGAATTCTCGCAATACAGCTCAATGCTTAGTGAGCACGGAGGACGGTGATGGTAAACCTATATTTGCCGACCCAAGACATATACTTAGCAAGGTTCTGGATCGTTTTACTAAGCTAGGCCTCAGGCCGGTTATAGCTCCAGAGATGGAATTTTATCTTATTGATAATAAGCTTCAAGCTAATGGTCACCCTCAAACTCCCTTAATACCTGGTAGCCACAGACGTTACCAGGACGTTCAATTACTCAACTTAAGTGAAATGGATGATTTTGAAGGCTTCTTTACTCTCGTTGAAAAGAGCGCTCACTCGTTAGGAATTCCTGCAGAAACTGCAATCAAGGAATGTGCGCCTGGGCAATTTGAGATCAATCTGCTACACCATGATGATGCACTATTGATGGCTGACCAAACATTCTTATTGAAACGCCTAATCAAAAATTGCGCCAGACAATTTAATATGAATGCCACCTTTATGGCGAAACCATTTTCTGATGAAGCTGGAAATGGTATGCATGTTCATCTAAGTGTTGTCGATAAAGATGGCAATAATGTGTTTACTATGGATAAAAATAAGCAACCTCAAGGCCTCTTTTCCCATGCCATTGCAGGTCTTCTGAAAACGACTCCTGACTTTCTATCTTTCTATGCCCCTCACTCGAACTCTTATAGGCGTCTAGTCCATAACGCTGATCACGCACCAACAACATTGAGCTGGGGTAACGAGAATAGGACCGCCTTAATAAGGCTACCTGAAGCTTCCGCTGAAGCGACTAGGCTCGAGTTCCGTGTCGCTAGTGCCGACTCCAACCCCTACTTAGTATTTGCATCAGTGCTTGCAAGCGTGTATGCAGGTATACAAGGTAATTTCCCACTTGATAAAGAAACTATCGGCAATGCCCACGCACAACACCCGCCATTACTAGGTGTTACTTGGACAGATGCTGTCGTGAAAACAGGTGTATCATCTTTAGTAAAGGATTTTTTTGGAGAACAATTTCAGCAATGCTATAAATGCGTTAAAGAATCAGAAATAAAGAGATTTGAATCAACGATAACAGATTTTGAATACCACTCTTATTTGAGGTGTCTTTGATGACAACTTCTAGATGTGGTTACAAAAGAGCCTTTTAATTAGAAATAATTAAAAGTTTGATTAATAAAGGAGAGTGAAGATGAAAAACAAAATAAAATATCTGCTCATTGCGAGTGTTCTGACCTGTTCAGCGCAAATCGCTGTAGCGGAGGAGGAGGAAAAGGTTGTACACGTCCTCAACTGGTCAGACTATATTGACGAACAAGTGTTGACGAATTTTACTGATGCAACCGGCATTAAAGTAGTCTATGACGTGTTTGACTCTAATGAAGTATTGGAAGCTAAACTCTTAGCAGGTGGTTCAGGCTATGACGTGGTTGTGCCTTCAGCAAGTTTCTTAGCTCGTCAGATACAGGCAGGTGTGTTTCAAAAACTTGACAAGTCTAAATTAAGCAATATTGGTAATATGTGGGATGATGTTGAAGAACGTGTTGCCCAGTTTGGCCCACTGAATGACTACTCTGTCAACTGGCACTGGGGTACAACAGGAATTGGTTACAACGAAGGCATGATCAACGAAAGAATGGAGAATGCGCCAACAGATTCTCTGGCGATGATCTTCGACCCAGACGTTATATCTAAATTCGCTGATTGTGGTGTTCATTTTTTGAATGCACCAACAGAAATCATTCCTGCGGCTTTGTTATATATCGGTGAAGATCCAAAATCAACAGATACCGAAGTTATCAAAAAAGCAGAAGGCGTTCTTGCTAAAGTTCGCCCATATATTCAGAAATTCCATTCATCGCAATATATTGATTCACTTGCCAATGGTGATATCTGTTTAGTTATTGGTTGGTCAGGCGATATCTTTATGGCTCAATATGCAGCCTGGGATGCTGAAAATGGTGTTGAAATTGTTTATGAAATCCCTAAAGAAGGTGCAGTCATTTGGTTCGACCAATTGGCTATTCCTAAGGACGCGCCGCATCCTGATAATGCCCATAAATTTATCAACTGGACAATGATCCCTGAGCAGATTGCAATAGCAACTAACTACGTTTGGTTTGCAAATGGTAATTTAGCTTCTCAGCCACTTTTAGATGAAGAGCTGCTTAATGATCCAGCAGTTTACCCAACACCTGAAGTTCTTGCAGGTTTGTATACTGTACCAACATACGATGCTGCAACACAACGTGTTCTGACACGTACTTGGACTAAGATTACAACAGGATACTAAAACTGCACTATCATTACCTCCATGGTTAACCATGGAGGTATTTTTTTTATGTTATAGGTTATGACAGAGACTACTACAACTGAACCGTGGCTGGATTCAAACCAGAAACCCTACATTCAAATAGAAAACGTTACAAAAAAATTTGGCGACTTTACGGCCATAGATAATTTATCCTTAGATATATATAAAAATGAGTTCTTCTCATTGTTAGGACCTTCGGGATGTGGAAAAACAACACTACTTCGAATGCTAGCTGGGTTTGAAAGATTTACCGAAGGTAGAGTTCTTGTTGATGGTGAAGATATCTCTGAAATCCCACCCCATCTAAGACCTATCAATATGATGTTTCAGTCATACGCATTGTTTCCTCATATGACGGTTGAAAAGAATATCGCCTTTGGTTTAAAGCAAGACAAATTACCAGCCAAGGCCATAACTCAAAGGGTTGAAGAAATGTTGGAATTAGTTGAGCTTACTGATTTTGCCAAACGCAAACCTAGCCAACTTTCTGGCGGTCAAAGTCAACGCGTTGCGCTTGCAAGGTGTTTAGCTAAACAACCCAAGTTGTTGCTTTTGGATGAACCGTTAGGATCACTTGATAAGCGCCTGAGAGAACAAACCCAGTTCGAGTTAATGGACATTCAGGAAAAATTAGAAGTAACCTTTGTTATTGTCACCCATGACCAAGAAGAGGCAATGACTGTTTCTAGTAGGATTGGTGTAATGGATTCAGGGAAGTTAATTCAAGTTGCAACACCTACACAGATATATGAAGCACCCATAAACAGAGAAGTGGCAGACTTTATTGGTGACGTTAATATCTTTAAAGGTGTCTACAAGGGTCAAGACGAAAAGGGAACTCAATTACTGTCTGAAGATTCAAAGTCTATTATCTATGCAACTCAAAAAGCTGATGTGCCAGTTGGTAATAAAATATGGTTTGCACTAAGACCAGAGAAACTTGAAATAACAAAAAAATTGCCAGAAGTTGACTGCAATATATTGAAAGGCAAGATTGAAGATATCGGCTATGGAGGCAGTTTTTCAACCTATCACGTCAAACTTGAAAACGGTAGACAGCTTACCGCCATTCGTGCTAACCATGAACGAACCGCTGAGCACTATTTAACCTGGGGAGATGAGGTTTATCTTCATTGGGTCCCCCATTCCGCTGTTGTTTTACTTTCTTAGTTTTTTATGAATATAAAAGAAATACAAATCCCAACCTTTCTGAAACGCATTTTTAACGGAAGAAACACCGTGATCTCAATGCCATACTTGTGGTTACTGTTTCTGTTTTTATTCCCATTTATTATCGTCCTTAAGATAAGTTTTGCTCAGCCCATCCTCGCAATGCCCCCTTATACAGATCTTTTGAAGTGGGGTGAGTCGTGGTGGCCGACAATTCAGGCCAGCTTTGACAGTTATCTATTTATTTTTAGTGATTCACTCTATATTAGAGCTTATCTTTCTAGCCTCAAAATTGCACTAATTTCAACAGTACTGACACTCATAATAGGCTACGCGATAGCCTACAGTGTTGCTAGAGCCCCTACACGCTGGCGCGGCATCTTATTAATGATAGTGATTCTTCCCTTCTGGACCTCGTTTCTTATACGTGTCTACGCCTGGATTGGCATTCTAAAGACCAAAGGTTTATTAAATTTAGCCTTAATAAGTTTAGGAATTATTGATAAGCCACTCATCATTATGAATACCGACCTCGCAGTCTATATCGGTATCGTTTATTCATACTTACCCTTTATGATCTTGCCACTCTACGCAAACTTAGAGAAAATGGATATGAACTTATTGGAGGCAGCGGCCGATCTTGGATGTCGACCTTTTAAAACTTTTTGGACTGTGACGATACCATTGTCTTTACCTGGAATACTTGCTGGCTGCTTTCTTGTATTTATACCTGTTGTTGGTGAATTTGTTATTCCAGACCTCTTAGGTGGCACAAGAACCCTCATGATTGGTAAAGTGCTTTGGGGTGAGTTCTTCTATAACAGAGATTGGCCAGTGGCATCGGCTGTCGCTATCATATTGCTAGCACTTCTGGTAGTCCCAATTATGTTCTATCAAAAATCTCAAGAAAAGGCGATATCATGACAAAGTTCAGTAAATTTAATGTATTTGCCTTAGTGATAGGATTCACGTTTCTTTATTTACCGATTATTCTCTTGATTTTGTTTAGTTTTAACGAATCTAGATTGGTCACTGTTTGGGGTGGATTTTCAACAAAATGGTATGTTGAACTGATGCATAACCAAGGTATCAAAGATGCCGCTTGGGTTACCATCAGAGTTGCTTTTATTTCTTCTACTGTGGCAACATTGTTGGGCACTATTGCTGGACTTGTGATGACACGTTTTGGTAATTTCAGGGGTAGGACACTTTTTTCCGGAATGATATACGCCCCAATGGTAATGCCCGAAGTTATTCTTGGCTTATCTACCTTGCTTATGTTTGTGACTCTGGCAATTGACAGAGGTATGCTTACTGTGACAATCGCTCATATCACCTTCTCAATGTGCTATGTCTCAGTGATCATTCAATCAAGAATGTCTAGTTATGACGACAGCATTAATGAAGCGGCGCTCGATTTAGGTTGCACACCTTTTCGTACTTTTTTGTTAATCACATTCCCAATCATTTTGCCGGCAATTGTGTCGGGTTGGCTATTATCATTCACCATGTCACTTGACGACCTTGTCATAGCGAGCTTCACTTCCGGTCCAGGTTCAACAACCCTACCAATGAAGATTTATTCAATGGTAAGGCTTGGTGTTACACCTGAAATTAATGCCGTTTCTACAATCTTAGTAGGCTTGGTAACAGTTGGTGTGATAACTGCTTCACTAATAGGTAAAAGACAAAAACAACAACTAGCTCAAAGCTAACAAAGTTAAATATCATAAAATTATAATTAAGGGTATTATAATTTGCGACTTCGAAAACATTAACTGAACATTTTGGACAAACATATGCTGAATAATACTGAGCTCTTAAAAACCGCTGGATATATCAACGGTCAATGGCTGGGGTTTGACTCCGACAACAGATTTGAAGTGAAGAACACTTACACCAAAGAAGTTATATGTACACTTCCAAATATGGGCGCAAAAGAAACAAATATGGCAATTGATGCCGCCAACCAGGCTTGGCCAAGTTGGCGAAGTATGACTGCTAAAGAAAGAGCTGGTATTTTAAAAAAATGGTTTGAGCTGGTTATGAAGAACCAAGAAGACTTGGCTATTTTGATGACGTCGGAGCAAGGCAAGCCATTAGCAGAAGCTAGAGGTGAAGTCGGCTACGGTGCTTCATTTATTGAGTGGTTTGCTGAGGAAGGGAAAAGAACCTATGGAGATATCATCCCTACTCCTGCAAATGACCGCAGAATCCTAGTTATCAAGCAACCCATAGGTGTGGTTGCCGCGATTACGCCATGGAATTTCCCGATTGCCATGATTACAAGAAAATGTGCACCAGCACTCGCTGCTGGCTGCCCAGTGGTAATTAAGCCTGCCGCTGAAACCCCGCTCTCAGCTTTGGCATTAGCAGAACTTGCAGACCAGGCAGGCATTCCAAAAGGTGTTCTTAATGTAGTCGTGGGAACTAATGCAAGTGAAATTGGTACTGCACTTACTGACAGTCCGATTGTACGAAAACTCTCTTTCACTGGCTCTACAGAAGTAGGTAAGATTCTGACTCGTAATTGTGCAGACACAATGAAGAAGGTCTCTATGGAGTTAGGGGGTAATGCCCCATTTATTGTTTTTGATGATGCAGATTTAGATTCTGCTGTAGCAGGTGCAATGACATCGAAGTTTCGCAACAGTGGACAAACATGTGTTTGCAGTAATCGCATCCTAGTGCAGGAGGGTATTTACGATAAATTTGTAGCTAAGTTAGCTGAAGCGGTTAAAACACTTAAGGTTGGAAACGGCATGATGGAAGGAATTAATCAAGGCCCTTTAATCAATGAAAATGCGCTCAAAAAAGTCCAAGATCACATCTCTGATGCTGTTGATAAGGGTGCAGTCATTGTCACTGGAGGTAAACCACACTCGAGTGGCGGTACGATGTTCGAACCAACCGTTATTGGCAATGTAACCACTTCAATGAAGGTTGCATCTGAAGAAACCTTCGGACCCCTAGCACCTGTTTTCAAGTTTTCAACCGAAAAACAGGCAATTGAGATGGCCAATGACACCGAGTTTGGTCTAGCATCTTACTTTTACACAAGCGACGTAAATCGGATTTGGCGTGTTTCAGAGGCATTAGAGTATGGAATGGTTGGCGTCAACGAGGGTCTTATTTCCAATGAAGTTGCCCCCTTTGGTGGGGTTAAAGAGTCTGGCCTAGGTCGTGAAGGTTCTCACTACGGAATCGAAGACTTCCTTGAACTAAAATATATCTGTATGGGTGGTCTAAGCTAGCAAAATTACTACTTTGACAGTTAATACAACTCAACAAGCTCTAACAACATTTTTAAACATGATTGATAGTGAGCCTTTTCACTGCTTGGTATAATGCTGTTTTTGAATTTATTAAAACAAGCAGATGAAAGTTGGAATTCTCGGTCTTGGCACTGTTGGTGGTGGTGTTGTCAATGTATTGAACAAAAATGGCGCATCGATACAGCGCCGCACAGGCGTCAACATTGAGGTTATTTTGGCTGGTGTTAGAGACATCAAGCAAGATCGTATTTGTGATACCTCAAATATCAAGCTTACCGAAGACCCATTCGAGGTAGTCAATCACCCTGAAATCGATGTAGTTTTAGAGCTTATCGGTGGCACTGGTCTGACCAAGAAATTGGTGGAGACGGCTATTAAGAATGGCAAACATGTCATTACCGCTAATAAGGCGCTTATTGCCAAACACGGTAATGAGCTAATCCAACTCGCCAATAAAAACAAAGTTCGGCTTTTGTTTGAAGCCTCTGTCGCAGGTGGAATTCCAATCATTAAATCATTAGAACAAGGACTTAGCGCCAATAAAATTGAATCACTTGCATGCATCATTAACGGAACAGTAAACTTTATCCTTACTGAAATGAAAGAGAAGGGCAGAGATTTTGATGATGTTCTTAAGGAGGCTCAAGCACTAGGCTATGCTGAAAAAGACCCAACCTATGATGTTGAAGGTATCGATGCTGCGCACAAATTAGCTATACTTGCAGCAATTGCCTTTGGTACTGAACTTCAATTCGATAAAGTTTTTACTAAAGGCATCAGTAACATAACCACTGAGGATATTAAATATGCCGATGAATTAGGTTATACGATTAAACACCTAGGCATTGCCAAGAGAGTTGGTAATGGCATCGAATTACGGGTCCACCCTACCTTGATTTCAAACGAACAACTTATCGCCAATGTCAATGGTGTGATGAATGCCATTGTCGTTAAAGGTGACGCTTTAGGAACAAGTCTCTACTATGGCGTAGGTGCAGGTGAAGAAGCAACAGCCTCGTCTGTTATTGCAGACCTTATAGACATTATCAACAATCAAACCAGTAATCATATCTTGGGCTGGAAATCACAAGAAAAGCTCACTGTCATTGACACTGAATCAATAGACAGCGAATTTTATTTGCGACTCCTTGTTAGCGATATGAAGGGTGTATTAGCTAAAATTACTGGAATTTTTCATAAATATAATGTAAGCATCGAGGCACTCATTCAAAAACAAATAGATGAAAACAAAAACGCCCACATTGTCATCATCACCAACAAAGTTAACACTAATGACATTATGGGCATTAAAGCAGCCATAGAAGCTAGCGACTTTAATCAACAAGATTTGCAAATTATTCACGTTGAATCACTTGACTAGATAAAAAACATTAATATGAGATACAAAGGTCTAATTGAAAAATATCGAGACAGACTCCCCGTCAGTGATAGCACTAGTATCATCAGCCTAGGCGAAGGCAATACGCCACTCATTAAGCTAGAAAACATTCCAAAAGAATTAGGCAAAGAAGTTGATCTATACGTGAAATATGAAGGACTAAACCCTACAGGTTCATTTAAAGATCGTGGCATGACGATGGCGGTCACAAAAGCTGTAGAAGGTGGTTCTGAAGCGATTATTTGTGCTTCCACAGGCAACACATCAGCTGCTGCTGCTGCCTATGCAGCTCGAGCAGGCATCAAAGCATTTGTTGTTATTCCTGAGGGCAAGATTGCACTCGGAAAATTGGCACAAGCGATGATTCATGGCTCTATTATTATTCAAATTAAAGGTAACTTTGATGACGGTATGCAGATCGTCAAAGAGATCTCCGATCATGCACCAGTTACTATAGTGAATTCAATTAATCCGTTTCGTCTTCAGGGTCAAAAAACTGCCGCATTTGAGATCATTGAAGAATTAGGTTCTGCGCCTGACTATCACTGCTTGCCGGTTGGTAATGCGGGAAATATTACCGCACACTGGATGGGTTATACTGAGTATCATGAGATTGGTAAATCAGACTCAACCCCAACAATGCTTGGCTATCAAGCTGAAGGTGCAGCACCATTTATAAAAGGTTCAAGGGTTGACAATCCTGAGACGATTGCCACTGCTATTAGAATTGGTAACCCACAGAGTTGGGACCAGGCTCTCAAACTGAGCAAAGAGTCTAATGGTTGGTTCGATGCCTTTGCAGATAAGGAAATATTGGCTGCTCAAAAAATGTTGACTGAGAAGGAAGGTGTTTTCTGTGAACCCGCTTCGGCGACTTCTGTTGCTGGAGCTATGAGAGATATTAAATTGGGTAAAATACCTGAAGGCTCCAGTGTTGTATGCACGCTTACAGGTCACGGTCTCAAAGACCCCGATAGTGCTATTGCTCAGTGCGATCAAAGTGCAATGATTAATGTTAATCCAACTCTGGAGGAAGTTAAAAAGGCCATATTAGACCAAATGTAGTTCTAGTAGAGGCTCTAAGTAATCAATTATTAAACTAGAGCTATCAATATATGAGTAACCAGCATTACAAAACCATTGATCAATGTGTAGGTGATACTCCATTAGTGCGCCTTCAAAGGCTGAATCCAAATCCGTCCAATATTATTCTTGCCAAACTTGAGGGTAATAATCCTGCGGGTTCGGTCAAAGACCGTGCCGCTCTCAATATGATTATTGAAGCCGAGCAAAGGGGTGAGATTAGTCCTGGAGATACGCTGATAGAGGCGACCAGTGGCAATACAGGTATTGCACTGGCAATGGTTTCCGCAATTAGAGGCTACAAGCTGCTCCTAGTTATGCCAGAAAACCTCTCCCAAGAAAGAAAAGATGCGATGACCGCCTATGGTGCTGATTTAATTCTCGTTTCTGAAGAGCAGGGAATGGAAGGAGCGCGTGATCTTGCTAGCCAAATGAGTGCAGATAAAAAAGGCACCCAACTTAACCAATTTTCTAATCAAGACAACCCGAGAGCCCATTTCAAAACCACCGCAAAAGAAATTTGGCGGGACACTAATGGCGAAATCACTCACTTTGTCAGTGCAATGGGAACTACTGGCACTATTATGGGAGTCTCTAAGTACTTAAAAGAGAAAAACTCAGCTATTCAGATTGTAGGTATTCAACCAGACGCTGATTCTCACATATCAGGTATCCGTCGCTGGTCTGAGGAATATCTTCCTCGTATTTTTGAGGCTTCCAGAGTCGATACAATAATGGATGTTTCTCAAAATAGCGCAGAACAAACAACCAGAGATTTGGCAACCCAAGAGGGTATTTTTGCAGGTGTTTCCTCTGGAGGAGCGGTTGCCTGTGCCATTAAACTTTCACAAAAAATCAACAATGCTGTAATTGTCACTGTGATTTGTGATCGAGGGGATCGATACCTGTCTACGGGCATTTTTGAGGATTAAGTTTAAGAATTTTAAGTTAATGTTTTAGAAACTTTGACACAAATAATCTAACTAATCATTCCTCAAAGGTGTGTACAATAATACTCTCATTAATAAAAAGGAGAAGTAAATGAATATTAAGTTTGGCCTTAAAAAGGTAACTATAGTTCTTGCAGCTGCCTTATTGTCAATGAACATGTCAGCCAAAGCTGGCGTTGTTTATGATTACATTAAAGCAAACAATGAACTAATGATTGCCACGGATGCAAACTGGGCACCATTCTCGTACATTGACGATGACGGCGTGATGCAAGGATTTGATGTCGAAGTGGGTAGAGAAATAGCAAAACGTATGGGTGTTGAAGCTCGCTTTATAACCCCTGATTGGGATATTATCACTGCAGGAAACTGGAATATGCGTTGGGACGTTTCTGTTGGCTCTATGACGCCAACTGCAAGCCGTTCTGAAGTATTGAACTTTCCAGCAACTTACTACTACACACCGGCAAGTTTCGCTGTTCACACTGATTCACCTGTGACAACATTAGCTGGACTGAATGGGAAAACTATCTGTACCACTGCAGCGTCAACTTGGGAGATGTATCTTCAGGGCGACCTAGATATGCTTGGTGCTCCAGCGTTTACTTATAAAGTTACACCGGGCACAATTACCTCTTTGAAGGATGGTTCAATGTGTGCGGATGACACTCGTTTAGGTGCAGGTGTTCGAAATGATGGTTTTATTGATTCAGTACCAATGATAGAAGGATTAATAGATGCAGGTTATCCAGTTCGTTTCTTGGGAGATCCGGCTTTCCATGAGCCTCTTTCATTAGCGACTGATTTGGGCAATAATGACCCTGAACTAGATGCTGAACTTGCTAGAATCATAGCTGAAATGCAGAAAGACTACACTTTGAGTTTGTTGTCAATTCAAAATTTCAAATCCAAAGACTATACTATTGCTTACTAATAGGAATTGCTAGTTAGCTTTAGTTAGAATTTAGAAAAAGGTATGTTCGTCGATACCGTTATTGAAGATAAGGCGCTGCACAAACCAGCATTCCTTATCGGACTCTTCATAACGGTATTGGCGATTTTCTTTGCCCTTAATTTTACAAACACCCTTTTTGGTGAATTCCTTAGGCCTGTTATAGGAGACCCCAAAGAGAGCGGTTTTTTTGGTAGATTCGCTGTTTCTTTTGTTCTCGCAATTCTATTTGTCCTTAATTTGTTTGCAATTAGTTTCTTTAAATTAAAAATACAAATTGCAATTGTCTGGCTTGAATTATTTTTACTTTTCTTGGCATTTGCCTATTCTTTTGATCTCAAAATGTCGTTTATCCAGAGTAGGATTCCACTCATGATCACTCGGGGGCTATTTACGACCATTTATATTTCAGCAATCTCAATCGTTATTGCGACCGCAATTGCCATCATTGGTGCCATTGCAAAACTTTCGAATAACGGCTTTGCTTATGCGATTTCCAGTTTTTATACTTCTCTGTTTCGAGGGCTTCCACTTCTTTTGCAACTTTTCCTAATCTATAAAGGGCTACCACAACTCGGTTTTATGGTCGACGCAGTACCTGCAGCCATCACCGCCCTGTCACTTTGTTATGGCGCCTATATGACAGAGATCTTCCGTGCAGGAATACAGAGTATCCCTAAGGGTCAATGGGAGGCTTCAAGAGCTCTTGGCTTTAAGTTTGGTCTTATGATGCGTAAAATCATCCTACCCCAAGCTGTACCCATCATCGTCCCTCCAACAGGTAACCAATTTATCGCCATGCTAAAAGATAGCTCTCTTGCCTCTGTTCTTGGAGTTTGGGAATTAATGTATCTCGCTAAAACCTTAGGGGCAAGAGATTTCAGACACATGGAAATGCTTCTGACAGCTGCAATGATTTATTGGGCTCTAACGATTGTGCTCGAGGTGATTCAGGCTCGGATTGAAGAGAAATACAAACAAAAAAGTTAATGATGGATACAAAAACCAATATCCCAAATAACACAGAAGTGACTCCAATCATTTCTCTCAAGGGAGTCAATAAGTGGTATGGAGATTTCCAGGCCCTATCCAACATCGATCTCGAGATTAAACTCAAAGAGAAGATTGTAATTTGTGGCCCTTCTGGTTCTGGAAAGTCTACCCTTATTCGTTGCCTTAACCGTTTGGAAGCACACCAACAAGGCACAATTCATGTTAGCGGTATAGAACTGCATGAAAGAATGAAAGATATTGATGTTGTTCGCCAAGACATAGGGATGGTCTTTCAGAGTTTTAACTTGTTTCCTCATCTGACGGTCTTAGAAAACTGTATGGCAGGTCCAAATTGGGTTCGCGGTATCGATAAAAGTGAAGCCAAAGAAAGAGCCATTGCAATGCTAGAACAAGTCAAAATACCAGAACAAGCAGACAAGTATCCAGATCAACTTTCGGGTGGTCAGCAACAACGTGTGGCCATTGCAAGAAGTCTATGTATGCAACCAAAGGTTATGTTGTTTGACGAGCCTACTTCAGCACTTGACCCTGAAATGGTATCAGAGGTCTTGGAGACAATGATTGAACTAGCAAAGAGCGGTATGACAATGATTTGTGTAACACATGAGATGGGTTTCGCTCGTCAGGTTGCGGACAGAATTGTATTTATGGCTGATGGCGAAATTGTGGAACAAAATTCACCCGAAGAATTTTTCAATAACCCACAACATGAACGCACTAAAGTTTTTTTAGATCAAATATTATATTAAAAGACTGTCAGCTCTTAAAGTATTTTCCAAAAACTTCAATAACAGACCTAATATCCTTTTCAGTGATACCTAAATGGCATACCAGCCTGCCTCTGTCAAGACTTGAGATTCTAATATGATTATCAAATAGATACTGCTCTAGAGGTGCACGATGCTGCTCTGGACAATTAACAAAAAGCATGTTGGTTTGGTTTTCACCGTAATCTACTTCTAACTCTGATATTTCAGACAAACCTTGAGCCAAAAGCTTTGCATTGTTATGGTCTTCTTGAAGTCTTGCAATATTGTTCTTAAGGGCATACATCCCGCACGCAGCAATAACTCCGACCTGCCTCATACTACCACCTAGAATTTTTCTTATGCGTTTCGCTTTTGCGATTATTTCATGGCTACTCACTAATAATGTCCCTACTGGTGCACCTAGACCTTTCGACAAACAAATAGAAACGCTGTCACAGTTTTTGGTTAGTTCCTTGGGGGATAAACCAGTATGAATGTGAGCATTGAACAAACGAGCACCATCTAGATGAACACTCAAACCTCTTTCGTGAGCAGCTTTTGCTAAGGCATCAATTTGAGACTGTGGCTGAACCAGTCCTGCAGTGGGATTTTCCAAACAAAGCAACTTGGTGACTGCATAATGAGGGTCATCTTCCTTGATTTGATTAATCATATCTTCTATCACCATAGCACCAGATTCATTGATATCAATAGGACAAATGCCAACTCCGCCAAGGACGGATGCACCACGCGCTTCATATAAATTAGTGTGGTACTCACGCCCAATAAGCACCTCATCTCCCCGTTGGCAATGGGAAAGTATTGCGGTTAAATTGCTCTGGGTGCCACTAGGGAAAAATAAACTCGCCTCTTTGCCTAACAACTCTGCTGCATATTGCTGCAGTTCTAGTACTTCAACATCCTCGTCATATACATCGTCACCAAGCTTGGCTTTTGGGATGGCCTCAAACATGCCTGCAGTTGGCAATGTAACTGTATCACTTCGAAAGTCAATTGGTTTATCCTCAGAATAAACTGGCAATTTAGCACTACTTTTCTTATAATTGTTCATCTTTTTTTTCTAAGGCTGATACTCTCGGGTATCAGTAAAATAAACAGAACCATCTGCGGGTAGATGGGTGCAGTGGTGGTTAATAATAAGCAAGGCTCCAGGGTTTGTATAAATTGGGATATGGATTCGTGGTTCAGGATCTCTATGCCAGGAGTTGCAATTAAAGCTGTCTTTTTCTAGAATACGAACCCTTCCAATCGGATATCGAGCCGATAGTTCTTTGTAAATTTTTTCAAAATAGGTTCCTTTAAAAACATCCACCAATTCAGTAAAAGCAGATTCGTCAATCAACTCATCTTTTGCTACTTCCTCATAACTCTCATCAATTCGAGTGTAATAGCGTCCAACTAAGTCTTTATCTGATTCCACTGTATGGTTTTTTCTTCGAGTCATAGCTAGCGCATGAAAACCTGACGCAGCAGTTTTAAATTCTGACTTGGCACTCACTACATCGAGTGCTTCACGTATTTTTTTAATATCAAACTTTAGTTTAAGTCGAATAATGTGTTCGTTCCCTTTGAACGATGCAACTGAGTGAATATCAACCTTTCTGTCGATATAAGCATTCAACTCTCTTGTGTCTTCAGTAATACTCATAAATTCAACTTAAAAGGGCTTAACAACAGAAAGGATGATAATGCCAATAAGAACTGGAACTGGAAATTCATTGAACCAACGATAAAAAGTGTCAGACCGGGTATTTTTATCCTCTGCAAAAACACCTACCAAATAGCCACAGTAAAAATGATATACAATCAATAGTCCTACTAATACTAACTTGGCTATAAGCCAATACTGATTGCTATAGACTTCCCAAGCATAGTTTTGAACCATCCATAAACCAAACACAGTTGTAATAATAAAGCTTGGCATCATAATACCTCTATAGAGTCTTCGCTCCATCAACTTAAAACGCTCAATGCTAATCTCATCATCCGCCATAGAATGATAAACAAACAGTCGCGGCAAGTAAAACATGCCAGCAAGCCACGAAATGAAACCAAAAATATGTATAGCCTTAACCCAAAGCATCAAAACTCCAGAAAATAGATACATAATACCGTCTCAATACCATTAATGTCTAAGATTCATTAAAGAAGTTATGTGAAATAATCAACCATTGATTTGCACTTCTCTTGTTCAATGGCATAGTAAAATTTGCCTACCATTTAAAATTAGGTCAGTATGCTCAACTTTTTTAAGAAAAATCAAAACAAAGATATACAAACTGATACAAATAAAGCGTCCCTAAAAGATAGATTATCTAAATCAAAGCGTCGCCTTGGAGATGGACTTTCTTCAATACTGATTGGCAAAAAGCAAATCGATGACGAGCTTCTGGATGAGTTAGAAATACTTATGATAAGCGCTGATATTGGAATTCAAACGACCGATAAGGTCATCGAGTCGGTTCGAAAGAAGGCTTCTCGTAAAGAACTTAAAGACGGCGACAGTTTATATCAATTGATTAAAATTGAATTAGAAGCACTTCTCATACATGACAACCTATTGGAGCCAGTTAGTGACAGCACTTTTGTAATTCTTGTTGTTGGCATCAATGGAGCAGGCAAAACCACCACGATAGGTAAACTGGCTAAATCATTTCAAAGTCAAGGAAAGTCAGTAATGCTGGCTGCAGCTGACACTTTCAGAGCAGCAGCAATAGAACAACTTCAGATATGGGGAGAGAGGAACGAAATACCCGTAATTGCTCAAAAAACTGGCGCTGATGCAGCTTCGGTTGTCTATGACGCTTACCAGTCTGCAGTCGCAAAAAATATTGACATACTGATTGCAGATACAGCAGGACGACTCCATACCCAAGATTACCTAATGCAAGAGTTAGAAAAAATTAAACGCGTTCTGAAAAAACATAATGATGAAGCACCACATGAGACTTTGCTAGTGATAGATGGTGGATCTGGTCAGAACGCTGTTCAACAAGCTAATGAATTCCATAAATCTATCGAACTTTCTGGAATCGCCGTGACTAAACTCGACGGCACCGCAAAGGGTGGTGTGTTATTCGCCATATCAGATTCACTAAATTTGCCTATACGCTACATCGGCATTGGTGAAGCTATTGATGATCTAAAACCTTTTCACGCCAAAGATTTTATTAATGCCCTATTTGATTAATGTCTTGACTTAGGCAATTTTCTTAATAAGTAAGTTAATTTTAGGATTGTATTGAGTTATTTATGCTGTCAATTTTCATAGCTAACTCTTTGTCCAGTATAGTAATTCCACCTTCACTGTGAGTCGACAAATTAATAATAACCCTGTTGTAAACATTTGACCATTCGGGATGGTGATCCATGGTTTCTGCAGTAATCGCTACCTCAGTCATAAAACCAAAAGCCTGAATAAACCCTTTAAATTTAAATTCTTTTGATAGTTGGTTATCAACAATCTTCCAACCATCAAGCTCTTTGAGTACATTATTTAACTCTAAATTAGTCAATATCATGATCTAACCTCCTTCTAATAATTTTCCTGCACCGATATCAAGAAGCTGGTTTGCAACCAA
>Ga0208879_1001261_pt1 | contig 24185 bp, 20 predicted proteins | sample Knorr_S15_td_Bot_FD_185605 | JGI IMG/M metagenome (GOLD analysis project Ga0208879, IMG submission 185605) | Marine microbial communities from Southern Atlantic Ocean transect - Knorr_S15_td_Bottom_ad_5009_LV_A (SPAdes) (version 2) | ecosystem: Environmental > Aquatic > Marine > Oceanic | place...
ATTATCCGTGAAGTAGCGGCTGAATTTTCAAATCCTGTGATGCTTTATTCCGTTGGAAAAGACTCATCGGTGATGGTACATCTGGCCATGAAAGCCTTCTATCCGGCTAAACCACCTTTCCCGTTGTTGCACGTTGATACGACTTGGAAGTTCCGCGAGATGATTGAGTTTCGCGAGAGTTATGCCCGCCAGGAACTAGGGTTGGACGTCATCGTGCATATCAATAAAGAAGGTGTTGCGTTAGGTATCGATCCGCTCAAGCATAGCGGCAAACACACGACGGTGATGAAGACCGAAGGGCTCAAACAGGCGCTCGACAAACACGAATTTGATGCAGCGTTTGGTGGTGCTCGCCGAGATGAAGAAAAATCACGAGCCAAAGAACGCGTCTTTTCCTTTCGCGACGAGAACCACCGTTGGGATCCCAAGAACCAACGACCGGAGTTGTGGAATCTCTATAACTCACGCGTCAACAAAGGTGAGAGCATTCGCGTCTTTCCCTTGTCTAACTGGACGGAGTTAGACATTTGGCAATACATTCACCTAGAACAGATTCCAATCGTGCCTTTGTATTATTCCGCAGTTCGCCCCGTCGTGGAGCGTGGCGGTATTTTGGTGCTTGTTGATGATGATCGACTTGAACTGAAACCGGGTGAAGAACCGATGATGAAAGAGGTTCGGTTCCGGACGTTGGGATGTTACCCCTTAACTGGAGCCGTTGAATCCAGTGCCAAAACGTTGCCAGAAATCATTCAGGAAATGTTGTTAGCTACGACATCGGAACGTCAAGGTCGAGTGATTGACAATGACGAAGAAGGCAATATGGAAGATAAGAAGAAGGAAGGTTATTTCTAGTCCCGTGGCGGACGCAGCTACTGTCTGTTGGACTTTGCTGTAAGTAACCAAGTAGAAATTCAATTATGAGTCATCAATCTGATCTAATCGCAACCGACATTGACGCCTACCTTGCTCAACACGAGCGCAAAGAACTGCTGCGCTTTATCACTTGTGGCAGCGTCGACGATGGTAAAAGTACGTTGATCGGGCGGTTGTTGTACGATGCCAAGATGATTTATGAAGATCAATTGGCTGCGATTGAAAAAGACAGTGTGACACACGGGACGACTGGCGGTGATTTTGATCCAGCGTTGTTGACCGACGGTTTGCGAGCTGAACGCGAACAGGGAATTACGATCGACGTAGCCTATCGGTATTTTTCGACAGCCAAACGCAAGTTCATTATTGCCGACACACCTGGTCACGAACAATATACTCGCAACATGGTGACCGGCGCGTCGACTGCCGACTTGGCAATTATCTTGATCGACGCTCGGCATGGCGTCCTGACCCAAACCAAGCGACACAGTTTCATTGTTTCTTTATTGGGAATCAAACACGTACTTGTCGCCATCAACAAAATGGACTTGGTGGATTTCAGTCAAAAGCGATACGAAGAGATCCGTCAGCAATATATGGACTTCTCGGCTCGCTTAGATATCCCCGATTTACATTTCATCCCGTTATCAGCGCTACATGGTGACAATGTTGTAGATGCTAGTGAAAACATGCCTTGGTATGATGGTGCGACGTTCATGCATTTTTTGGAATCGGTCTACATTGGTTCTGACCGCAACTTGCAAGATTTCCGTTTTCCGGTGCAATTGGTGCTGCGTCCGGATTTAGACTTCCGTGGATTCAGTGGCACGGTGGCGTCGGGTATTGTGCGTACAGGCGATGAGATCATAGTGATGCCGTCGGGCAAGAAGAGTTCCGTGGCGAGGATCGTAACAGCCGACGGTGATTTAGACGAAGCTTTTGCAGGGCAATCGGTCACGATTACATTAGCCGATGAAGTTGACTGTAGCCGCGGAGATATGATTGTTCGCCCCGGTAATGTTCCGCAAACCAAACAGCAAGTTGATGCGATGTTGGTGTGGATGTCCGAACAGGCAATGGTTCCAGGTAAAGAATATCTTGTCAAGCAAACGACTAAGGTGACGACGGGACATATATCGACGCTGCGATACCGAGTGGATGTGAATACGCTGCATCGTCAGGACGCGCCGACGTTGGAGCTCAATGAAATTGGTCGCGTTGTCTTGTCGATGACAGAGCCGTTGATCTTCGATGGCTATAAAAAGAATCACGCGACAGGTTCGTTTATTCTGGTGGATCGTCTATCGAATGGAACCGTAGCGGCGGGGATGATTCTGAACCGGGAAGCGGATGATGGGAAGGATGATCTGTGGAGTCAAGAAAGCACTCAGCAAGAAGAACTTGGCAGCGTCGATGCGGATGAGCGGTCTGCTAGGTTCGGCCAACAGGCAGTGACGTTACTGATTACAGGGCTCACGAATTCGGGCAAGACAACATTAGCCTATGCCCTCGAACGGCGGTTGTTTAATCAGGGGCGCACCTGTATTGTCCTTGACGGTGTGAACATGCGGCGGGGGTTAAGCAAAGACTTAGGATTCAGTGCGGACGAGCGTAGTGAAAACTTGCGTCGTAGTACCGAAGTCGCATGTTTAATGAATGCAGCGGGGTTGATTTGCATTAGTGCGTTTGTGGCACCGAGTGAAGAAGTCCGTCAGAAAGCGGCTCAAAAAGTGGGCGTGGAACGTTTTATTACGATTCATTTAAGCACGCCTGTTGAGGTTTGCCGCGCGCGTGACGAAAACGGGATGTACGCCAAAGCCGATGCCGGCGAGATCAATAATTTCCCAGGAGTAACGTCAGAATATGAAACCCCAGCCGCGGCAGATCTGACGTTGGATACAACTGACCTCAAAGTCGAACAATGTGTTGATCAGATCATCGAATTGCTCGAAGCCCGCGACATCTATTAAGCAAATGCCCGACTGCGTATTGCTTCCCGTCAAGGCCGAGGTAAACTCCACACAGGATACCGCCGCTACAGCACCGCGTTTTATTTTGAGATGGGAAAAGAAGATTAGTTTGTCACCAGCGTCGGCGGCGCCTACTTGAGTTTGGCAGGTGTCAGTGTTACGCTGAATATTGCGGACAACACTAGATGAACTACACTTTTATTCGCTACAGATGGCATGACTATAACACAAACTACGCTTGATACACTCGCAACTTTTGATTCCCCCACGATTTGCAACGTCATTGAATTGTTCGCAGTCCGGCCTCGTAATACAGGCTATATGGATTATCGAGTGCAGTGTAACTTCCCCGAATTTGAACCGATGGTTGGCTTTGCAGCCACCGCTTGTTTTCGCTCCGACGCACCACCTGTCGGCGGCGATGCCTATGGTTCCTTGCAAGCTCAACTCACTCAGTTTCAAGAACTTCCCGGACCAGCCGTCGTCGTATTTCAAGACATTGATGACCCAGCCGTCTCGGCTGTTTTCGGCGAAGTAATGTGTTCCACTTATCAGGCCTACGGATCAGTTGGCTTAGTGACCAATGGCGGCGGGCGCGATTTACTACAAGTCAAAGCACTTGGATATAACGTCTTCACCGGTTCGACGATGGTCGCTCATGCCTATTGCCATATGCTGCATCTAGGATTGCCCGTTCGCGTGGCAGGCTTGATGGTGAACCAGTGTGATTTGTTACACGGCGACGCCAACGGTGTTACCAATATTCCCTTGGACATTGTGGAGGAACTTGTCGATATTACGCCCGAGTTTCTTGCTGCGGAAGACATCATTATGGACTATGTTAAATCTGATGAGCAAAAGACTGTTGAAGAGTTCACGCGCCGGCGGCTCGAGTTTCAAGATGTGATTGCCACTTTGCGAAGTCGGGTTTCACGGACAGGCAATTGACCAGTAACAAATATCAAGTCACAAATAAGACAGCCTTGTGCAAAACGTTTCAAGTTCACCTCAACCACTAAAAATTTAGGTAATCATCGTGACACCAGCTGAAGTACTACGACTGTGCCGAGAGAACGACGTGAAAGCGGTCGACCTACGGTTTGTTGATTTACACGGAATTTGGCACCACAGCACGATTCCGGTTAAGAAATTGGTAGAGGAGGTGTTTGAAACGGGTCTCGGTTTTGATGGTTCTAGTATTCGCGGGTGGCAGCCGATCAATGAGAGTGACATGCTGATGATCCCGCAGGCGAATACGGCGTTCATTGATCCTTTCACAGAGCTGCCAACTTTAAATTTGATCTGTAACATCCAAGATCCCATTACCGGCGAAGACTACTCACGTGACCCTCGTAATATCGTGCAAAAAGCAGCAAACTATCTGCAGGCGAGTGGTGTAGCGGATAAAGCGTTTTTTGGCCCTGAAGCGGAGTTCTTTATTTTTGATGATATTCGGTTCGATCAAAACGAACGGGAAGGATATTATCAAATTGACAGTGTAGAAGCGCAGTGGAATCGCGGGAGTAAAACGGAAAACCCAAATCTGGGCTACAAAATCCCATACCAAGGGGGCTATTTCCCAGTCCCGCCAACCGATCATCATATGGATATCCGTAATGAGATGATGCGGACGATGATTAAATGTGGTCTCGACGTGGAATGCCAGCACCATGAAGTCGGTACGGCGGGTCAAGGTGAAATCGATTTGCGGTATCAATCGATCACCGAGATGGCTGACCAGATGATGATTTACAAATATATTGTTCGCAATGTTGCCTTCAAGAATAACCGCACGGCGACGTTCATGCCTAAACCTATTTTTAACGACAACGGGTCCGGCATGCACGTGCACATTTCATTGTGGAAAGATGACATTCCGTTGTTCGCTGGAAGTGACTACGGTGGGCTTAGTGAAATGGCGCTGCACGCAATAGGTGGATTGCTCAAGCATGCCCCGAGTTTGCTGGCGTTTACCAATCCCACGACAAACAGTTACAAACGATTGGTCCCAGGTTTTGAAGCACCGGTTCACTTAGCATATTCGCAACGCAACCGTTCGGCCGCTTGTCGCATTCCGATGATCAATAACACTCCGAGTGCCAAGCGAGTAGAGTTTCGTTGCCCCGATCCGAGTTGCAATCCGTACTTGGCTTTTTCGGCAATGTTGATGGCGGTGATTGATGGCGTCCAAAACAAAATAAGCCCCGGTGACCCATTAGATTGTGATATCTATTCACTCGATGAGGAAGCGTCCGCAACAATCGCTCGGACACCGGAAAGCTTGAGTCAAGCCTTGGATGCCTTAGCGGCGGATCACGAGTATTTATTACGCGATGATGTTTTCACGCCCGATGTGATTGACACGTGGATTCAAACCAAGCGTGACCATGAAGTCCGCCCGATGCAGACTCGTCCTCATCCGCACGAATTCAATTTGTATTACGATTGCTAGAAACTCGTGATTACCGATTGTTGTAGATTTCACCCACCGGTAGCAACAAAGAGATGTCGTTTATGATAGTTCGTATTAGCTCTGCAGTATCGCTGGTCGTTGTGTTGAGTATGCTGTTTATTGGTTTCGCGGCAGATCTTTGCGGGGCGGATATTTCAACCGTAGCGGGCACTGGGCAAGGCGGAAATAACGGCGACCAAGGCAATGCCACTGACGTGCATGTTGCTCAACCGTTTGGTGTGGAAATTGGTCCCGACGGTGCACTGTATGTGACCGAGGTTGGTAATCACCGGATTATGCGAGTGGATCGTAAGACAAATCAACTGACAACGATTGCAGGTACGGGCCAGGCCGGTTATTCCGGGAATCGTCAAGAGGCCGCCAACGCCGATTTACGAGAGCCGTATGAAGTGCGATTTGCCAAAAATGGGGACATCTATTTTGTCGAAATGAAAAATCATATTGTCCGCAAAATTGAGGTACTCACCAATAGGGTTAGTTTGGTTGCCGGAATTGGCACAGCGGGCTTTGCTGGCGACGGCGGTGCGGCTACGGCTGCAGCACTCAACAATCCGCACAGCATTGCACTCGATGACCAAGGTTATTTATACATCGCCGATATTGGGAATCACCGTATTCGGCGAGTTAACTTGGCGACGGGAATCATCGATACGATTGCCGGCACGGGAGCAAAGAAATTGCCGACTAACGGGTCACTAGCTCGAGGCAATGCGATGCTGGGACCGCGGGCGTTGTGCCATGATAAAGGGGTGCTGTGGATTGCACTGCGTGAAGGGCACAGTGTGTGGAGCTTGAATCTGACCAGCGGGCGATTGCAACATGTCGCTGGTACCGGAGAAAAAGGATTTAACGGTGATAACGGAGCACCGTTGCAGGCCACGTTTAATGGGCCGAAAGGGATCGCCATCGGCCCGCAAGGGCGCCTGTTCGTTGTTGACACTGAAAACCAAGCGATTCGGATGATCGATTTGAAACAGAATATAATATCAACCGTGTGTGGCTATGGGCCACAGGGTCGCGGGTCCGGCGGTGACGGAGCAGATGCGACGAAAGCTCAAATGGGGCGTCCGCATGGTATTTGTGTCGCTGCTAACGGTGTGGTGTATGTCGGAGATACGATGAATCATCGAGTTCGATTCTTTACCGCTCCCAATGTCACTGAGAAATAACGTACAATGAATTGGCACTCAGGTAATGCTTTTTTACCTCAAGAAATATTTCTGTTGCCAGTTTAAATTGCGGAGTATTCCCATGAATCGTCGAGTCGTTCTTTTCTTTATTGCAATCAGTGCAGGCGTAACGTTTTTACTAGGCGTTCCAGGTATAACCGACTTGACTGTAAAGGCAGAAGAACCCAAGTCGCTGAAGGTCGGTTTGATCGGACTTGATACCTCGCACAGCATTGCTTTCACCACAGCATTGAATGCTGACGATGCAGCGGCAGACATAGCGAATTGTCGGGTCGTGATTGCCTATCCGCAGGGGAGTGCAGATATTGAATCAAGTGCTTCACGGATTCCGGCATACACGAAACAAATCGCAGACATGGGAATCAAAATAGCTTCATCGATTAAAGAAGTTGTAGCCGAAGTCGATGTTGTACTATTGGAAACGAACGATGGTCGCCCTCACCTCGAGCAAGCCATGGAGGTGATCTTGGCGGGCAAACCACTTTTTATTGACAAACCGGTCGCTGCTTCGTTGGCAGATGCGATCGCTATCTTTCGCTTCGCTGCGGAGCACAAAGTCCCCTGTTTTACGAGTTCCTCATTGCGCTATTCCAAAGGGGCCGTTGCTATTCGTAATGGCTCGATTGGCAAAGTTCATGGAGCGATGGCATTTAGTCCAGCACACTTAGAACCAACTCACCCAGATCTGTTTTGGTACGGTATCCATGGTGTCGAAGCTTTGTTTACTGTGATGGGCACCGGCTGCGAGCAGGTAGCGCGTGTTTCCACTAAGGATACCGAATACGTGACAGGTGTCTGGGAGGGCGGTCGAGTCGGCACTTTCCGCGGCATCCGAGGTTACAAGGGGGGATACGGTGGCACAGCGTTTGGTGACAAGGGGATCTCTGAGATTGGTCCTTATCAAGGTTACCGACCATTAGTGGTCGATATCGTGAAGTTCTTTCGTAGTGGTATCGTACCGGTGCCAAGCGAGGAATCACTGGAGATTTACGCGTTCATGGAAGCAGCCGATGAATCCAAACGTCTCGGTGGTAAAACCGTTACGTTAGAATCTGTCATGATAAGAGCTTCTGTTCAAGCTGACCAACGACTAAAAGAATTGACGTCTAAATAAGCCCCATATTAATTAGCAGGATTGGCCATTTGCTGGGGTGCTGCGGACAGCAGTTGACCAACTCGTTTGATTTGCGCTTGAGTTTCTGCTCAAACAACGTAACAATCGGGCAATGTTTTTTCAGAAATAGTTGTCACACAGTTGTTTTTATCGGAGTGCATTGAATCGATGGCAGACACGGGACATGAAATCGTCAACTCGGGCAATTCCACTAAGGCCAATCTGGGCAACGTGGAATCGGCAACGGAAGATTCGGCGGTCCGTCGTACTGAAACAGTAAAACGACATTTACGTTTTGGCTGGTGGTCCTTATTCGTGTTTGTTTTGTTGGGCACAGTCCTCGAGGGTCTCATAGGATTTAAGTGGATGCCCTATATGACAAATGACACTCGTCAAGTGTTGTGGCGACTAGCTCATGCGCATGGCACTTTGCTGGGGTTAGTGCACATTGCATTTGCTCTAACGGTGCATAGTGGTGTGGGCGCGATACCGCATCGGTGGATTTCACCGAGTCTTATTACCGCTAGCATACTCCTACCAGGTGGGTTTTTCGCAGGTGGAATATTTACGTTTAACGGTGACCCGGGTGTTGGCGTGCTGGTTGTGCCACTAGGTGCCTGCTTTATGATCGCTGCCGTGTTGCTGATTGCCCGCTCGCTCAGATCATAGCAGTGCTGCGATCGCTGCGCTGGATACTGGCGAGATGATTCCCTGTTCCGTGATAATTGCCGTGATCAGCTCCGCCGGTGTAACGTCAAATGCCGGGTTATAAGTGTTGATGCCGTCAGGTGCGGTCTGTGTCCCAAACCCTTGGGTGATTTCATCGCTGCTGCGTTGTTCGATCGGAATGCCCTTTCCTGTACTCAGCGATAAATCGAAGGTGTTACTAGGAGCAGCGACGTAGAATGGAATTTGGTGGTGTTTTGCAAGAATGGCCAGTCCATAGGTGCCGATTTTATTGGCCACATCTCCGTTTGCAGCAATCCGATCAGCACCTGTAATGACCGCTTGGATTTTCCCTTCCAACATTACTTGTGCGGCCATGTTGTCGCATATTAGCGTTGTTGCAATGTTGCGTTGTTGGCATTCCCAAGCGGTCAAGCGGGCACCTTGCAGAAGTGGTCTAGTTTCATCAACGAATACGTGCAGAGTTTTGCCTTGGTCTTGAGCGGAAAAAAGAACGGATAAAGCCGTGCCGTATTCACTTGTCGCTAAGCCACCAGCGTTACAGTGTGTCAGAACGCCTTGGCCATGATCGAGAAGCGTAGCGCCATGCTTGCCGATCGCATGGCACATTTCCCTATCTTCGTCGTGAATTGCCAGCGCTTCGTTAAGTAGCGCTGGCATAATCTGGCTTGGGAGTTGTCCGGCTTGCCGCATCGTTTGGGCTACATCCTGCATCCGCTGCAGCGCCCAGAACAAGTTAACAGCGGTCGGGCGGCTGTTAGCGAGTTGGTCGACACAGTGTTGCAGGCGTTCTTCGAATTGTTGCATCGTGCATTGGTTGACGTCGATGGTTTGCAGGCCGACACAAATTCCATAGGCGGCCGCGATGCCGATAGCCGGCGCTCCGCGGACTTGCAAAACGCGAATTGCCTGCACCACTGACTCAAGGTTACGACAATCCACGGTCGTCACGTTTAGTGGCAAGGCGGTTTGATCAATTAATGTCAAATAACCACCTTCATCACCGTTCCATTGGAGCGTTTGTGGCTGGTGGCTATGCATCCGCCTCGATAGCCTGTTGTAACGCGGCGTTTTTCGCTGCGATTTGACCGACGAGTCGTTGTTTAAAGGCAACTAGTTTTTCTCGCAGGTCGGGACAAGCAGTTGCCATGATTTGTACAGCGAACAGACCGGCATTGCGAGGTCCGCCCATACCGACAGCCATACTGGCAACGGGTACGTCGCCAGGCATCTGTACGGTGGACAAGAGTGAGTCCATGCCGCCCATTTCAGCCGTAGGGACTGGCAGTCCAATGACGGGAAGGGTCGTGTGCGCTGCAACAACGCCTGCTAAGTGAGCAGCTCCGCCAGCTGCCGCAATAATGACTTGTAGTCCGCGGTCGATCGCAGTCGATGCGTATTGACTGACAAGTTCGGGAGTGCGGTGGGCGCTCATGACTTGAATTTCATAGGGTATATCAAATTCATCAAGAGCATATGCAGCTTTTTTGATTTTGGGCCAATCGCTATCACTGCCCATGATGATTCCTACTTTTGGTGTGTCGTCAGCCATTGCGTGTGCGTCCTTATAATTCGAAGTTGACCATGAATTCAGCCCATTTTTTACGACACACAAGCCTGTTTTGCAAGTAGGGGTCCACCTGCCGTTTCAATGCATATACAAAAACCCGTGGCGTAGCGGCAGTGTCCGCCGTCACTAACCCGCGCTAAGCCCTTGATCGAAGGCGTCTTGTTCTCGCATAAAGACGGCGAAAGTTACTTCAAATGTCTTTGAATCAATTTTAAATTCAGGAGCTTGGTCGGTGTAGGAGTTACAGTGATCGACGCTGAGTTGATATAGAAATTTAAATAGATGTCGAGGAACTCGGAGCATTTTCAGTGCGTCGAGAATGCGGCGCTGCGACACGGACTCGTCGAATAGGTCGTTCAGCGTAGCAGCATCGTCTCGGTCGCTGCAGGCTTTTAGACGAGCATTGGCAACGTCGACAAGCGATTCGCTCGTCCAGCCGAACGATTTGATCATGTTTTGTTTATCGAGCCGTGCGCGTTGGTAAAACTGGCGGTCTTCCTTTTCAATAAACCGAGCCAGTTCAATTGGAAGCATTAGCTTGATGCCGATACCCGGCTGTTTGAGGAACTTATTGTCGAGCATGGGCCACAGCAGATCTTTCATTAAGTCCGCCGAACCGTTTATGAGGTGGGGTTCATCCACGCGATCAACGAGAACTAATATTCCCGAAAATCCCAAGGTCTTCAAGATGCTCTGAAATTTTATGAGCAATTCATAACGGTCATCGGTACTGGCTTTGTTGGGCAGCGGTTGGGAGTCGATTTCGTCGTTGGTGAATTGCATCAGTACTTTGCGTAGTGATCCCGCTTCCCGATTCCCAACTCGCATTTTTTGCAATATTCCATGGGCACGGAATAGATTCTGAGCAGACTTCCAGCACCACGGTGTCCAACTAACGGCGAGGGAACCTAGGAGCATGAACCAAAAACCGCGGTTAGTCACCGTCTCAAGATCGCGTACCGCCATTGTGATAAGAATGGCCAAAGCGATAACTGAGTACGTGATACCTAGAATGCGTTGCCACTGAGATTTGATGGTTGAGAACCCAAGTGATTTACGCAGTTGATTCCAGCGTCCGAGAAATGTTTGTTGAGTTGATTCGTCGTAGCAGGCGGCCAGCAATAATAGATCCCGCATTTGATGGCGATCTAAGCGGCAGCTTAACTGCGGTTGGACTTCGCCCGAGGTCCGCACGCGGGTTGCCGGTGTTTCCATGAGATCATCGACCAAACCGGTGACTCCAGCGGTGAGAATCGCATCCATATGGTCCCAAAGTTTCCATTGCTTTAGAACTTTGTCTGCGGTTACATTGCGACCTGGTATCTGATCGCGAAAACGATCGAGGAACGGATTGAAGTCGTCATAATGAATGACGAATACGCGTTCTTCGGGATGCTCTTGATTGTAACTGTCGATGTGTCGAGCAATTTGTAGACAGATCGCTGTTTTGCCGGAACCCTTTTCGCCAAAGACAACCGAGGTCGTCGGCTCGCTGGGATCACCATAAACCTTATCCCAAATTGGATGATAGGTATTGATGATGCAGTGATCCTTGAAAACCTTGTCTGACTTGGCGTCTTCCTCGGCAAACGGATTACGACCAATCCCGTGGTGTTCAAGAAAATCTTGGATTTTCATTTACTAAAACCTTTGCGCGATCCTACTATTCAGTTTTGTAGCATTGCAGTGATTCTTTTTGCCGCAAATTACTTTTCGTTGACTATTCGTTTGGCGGAATTGATTATTGATCGAGTTCCGCTTCCTTTTCGTCTTTGATATCAGCTCCGAAAGATGTTCGGAACGTGCTGGCCCAATGGGAAACAGTTTTCTGTGGTCCGGTTAGTTTTAGGAAATAATTGCCTTTGTCTTTAACGACTAACACAACACCAAGCATTTGGTAGCCGGCCGTCGGATTGGTCTTGCCTCGAATCGGTGGCCCAATAGGCTTGTTATAGACACCGGTAATATCAATTAGATAGTATTTTCCCTGAGTTGATTTTCCTTCAGAGGTCTTTTGTTTTTTACCGGAGCTTTGGAATTGAACAGCCCAACGTTGTAAGTTTGCACTGACTCCACCACCTCCTCCGTCAAAAAAAGCGACAACGAGTTCGGCTGCATCCTTGTCGCCTTCGACAGCGGGCACTTCAAATTGTGCAGTTCGCAGGTTATTGGAAGGTTCTCCTTGTTTCCAGCTCGTGGGAATCGTTAGCTTAATGTCTTTGGCGGTGACGGTTTTAGTCTTATCTGCTGCTGATACAAATGCAGTCGACGTCATGATGATTGTGGCAAAAAATGCAAGATGAGAAAGTTGACGCATTGAATTGAATCCTCTGGATAGATGAAGGGGTATGTCCCAAGTGATTGAGTTACTTGTTTGTAATGATGACAATCACGACAAGTGATACAAGTATGATGACCGATAGTATACCTAGGGCGATACCGGTGGTCCGTTTGTTTTTAGAAGAATCTTGTGATTGTAAATTGCGTTGAGCCATGGTTGATTGGTCGATGTTGAGATTTGCAAAGGCGGATTCTCCGTTGGTATCATCCGCTTGGTACTCTAAAGCCGCCAAGAACTCTTCATCACCGAGGTCAACATCTTCCTCGTATGCTGTTGGCGATTGTCCATTTTGATTTGTGCTGCTGCTTGTCTTGCTTGTCGAAGTAGACGAATTGTCAGAAGATGATGCTGCGGAGAAATCGATGAAGATATCGCTGGCTGGTTTCCACTGCAGCCAATCGTCACGCCGCAGTTCGGTGTCGGCTCCAATGCGGTTTTCGCTGACCCATGCACGAAGTAGATCATTATCGGCGGGTCCATATTCATCCCCACCGGCCGGGCGAATGTACCAATTCAAATCTGGTTTTTCATGGAGACATCGTTCAAGTGAGAGAGGGACGCGAGGTTTGTCTTCCGCTTGTTCTGCGACTTGATAGGATTTCGTTGCGGCTTGTTCACCATTTGAGGAGACCGCAGACTGCTCACTCGGAATACGGACCCGCGTGGCGCAATCTGGACAGATTCCCCGCTTTCCCGCTAGGTGCGATTTGACGTTGAGTTTCTTGTCACAATTTGGACAAATAAATCGTATTCCCATTAGCCTAATTTATTTCCGATAATCTGTTTGTGAGAGCCTAATGCTGTGGTGATAAACCGTTGCATGTGCCAGTCTGGATCGAACTTTGGTAATGTTTAATTATAGGTCGAAAATGTACTGTTCGGAAATGTTTCCGTCACGAAATTTATGAGGTTTTTAGCGAGCAGGGTTGTTATAGAGCACAGAATCGAGAAGTTCCGGCGAACCTGTTAGGACTGTATCGTCTGGACCAATTGCTGGCGGATCCAAATGCCACGTTCGGTCAACCGGTACGTATATGTCTTGCAGCGGCCAGGGATCAAACGGGACGAATCCCAATGCTGTTTGCAGTCGAGAGCTATCTAAGCTGACATCCCCTGCTCTTGGGGGCAGCGGGCCTGCATCGATGCGCGGGCAACCAATTAGACAAGATGGGTTGTAGCCCCCAATAAGATTAACAATTTGCGCGATTTCGAACAGGCTAAGTTGACGTACACCGCCAGCATGAAATATGCCAGCAAGTGGATGGGCCAGTATCCAGTGGGTGAGTTTATTGAGACAGTCGGTGTATTGGGGCGTGCGAATTTCGTCGTAATACAAGGTGGCTGGTTTATTGTTCTTAAAACGCGATTGAATCCAATCAATTGCTCCGGCATGACCGCTGAAGCTGGGGCCCATCGGTAATGAAATGCGTAGTATGGTTGCGTGAGGCATGCGATCCAAAATGATATGTTCCGCTTCCACCATCGTCTTACCGTAGACGGTGACAGGATCGGGCGTGTCCGATTCTGTATATCGTTTGCCCGCCTCCTTGCCCGAAAATACTAAATCGATTGACAGGTGAATCATCGTTGCATCGCCAGACCCACTTTGTTGAAGTGCGTTGACCAGATTGCTGAGACCTTGCACATTAACCCGATGAGCCATGATTGGGTCCAGTTCACAGAATTTCAGCTTACACGTTCCTAGGCAATTGATGACTGACCGAAAGGTGTACTGCTGACAAAGTGCAGCGATTGATTCTTTGTTGGTAACATCACAACCGACAATGCCGTCAGCGGAAAGTGGCCAATACTCTTCCCGCCGCGTTCCAATGACTTGGCCAGGGTATTTTTCGTAGTAATACTTGAACGCATTGTATCCGGAGACACCAGCCACTCCCGTAATCAGCAGCGGTAGTTCTATTTCTGGGATGTCGGGGTAACGAGGCATGCTAGGTGAGAATCAGGGAGAGGATAAAAGTCTGAGTGATTGCTTCTGCGATAAGGATTACACATGTACGTTGCGTTAGCGGTTTTTTCGTAAGTGGTCGAACATCAGTAGTCCAGTAATGGTTTTGGCGTCCTTTATTTCACCGCTAAAGACCCAATCGATCGCTTGTTGCCACGTGACGACTAAATTGTCAATTTCCTCTCCCTCTTCGCGAGCGGGTGCACCAGCGGTGAGAGTTGTTGCGACATAAAGATACATTTGTTCATCGAGAATGCCTGGAGAAAGCAAGAAGCGATGTAGGAACTCTAGGTTCTCGCAGCGATACCCTGTTTCTTCGATCAATTCACGTTCGGCCGTTATGATTGCTTCTTCGCCGGGTTCTCGTGTCCCTGCGGGTAATTCAAGCAACACTTGGTCAACGGATACTCGGTAATTCTTGATTAAACAGACGTGATCCTCGTCGACTAAGGGAATGATGGTGACGGCGCCCGGATGGCGTATAATCTGACGCGTTTTGCCATTGGGTTCACCGACGATTGCGGGGACTTCAACAACGTCGAATCGTGCGGTCGATAATAGATGAGTTTCTTGTGAGGCCATTTTGGTGATTTCCGGTCGTGGTCTATTGCGTTAACTGCAGACGGGTTGATACATGGTGACCGCTGCTACTATGCTTATATTAACGGAACAACATCTGGAATGTGAATCGTAATCGAACTGGACGGCGGGAGTAAGCACTTGGCCAAGCAAGAAGTTGATCGAGAAGATATTTTACGGGAAGCGACTGCTTTGGTGAATCGTGTGGAATTAGAGGTTTCAGGTCGTGCTGTGGGCGATCATATTGTGTTTGGTTTTCGAGAGTGTGGTTCGCTGGCGGTATATTTTGGCGGTGAACCTGTTTATCAGTTTAATGCGAATCAAGCCCTGCGCCGCGCTTACGATCAAGGATGTTTGCTCAAGGCCGTGGATTGCCTATTGGTAAGTATGCGACGTGAGCGTCAAGACGACAAATTGCAATTGCTCAGTACGTCCTGGGACGAGGCAAAGACCCGAGAATTCATCGGGCAAGTGCGTCGAGATATGATGCAGTTAGCGGAAGCGATCACAGCGGGCGAGGCCCAAGTGAAAGGGTTTGTGGCCGCTGAACAACAGACGACGGCCGAGATGTTGACGGCGCAGTTTTGTAATTGGTGTAACGATTATCTGCCGGATCTACAGGTGGCCCGAGTGCCAGGTTTGTCTGGTTAGGCGTTGGACCACCCCGCCTGCACTGCGGCGGGTAAACTTGGCCCACAAATTGCCCCAAATGTGAGATTTAGGTTAAGCGTGTTCCGGCGTTAATAGGCAACGCCAAATAGATAGTTTTTCGTTAACGGGTATCTTACATCACTTTGATGGTGCCTTGGTCCGTTTGGATATCGGTAGCGGCATTGGCGAGTTCACGACGGACCAGTGCCAGTGCGTATCGTTCGTTGTCGTTCTTTGCGGTTTGGACGGATCCAATTTTCGCGACGACTTTTTCATTCGCGGTTAGTTCAGTATTGGGTTCGATAGACAATTCGTTTGGAAATTGAATCAAAACTAACATCCAATTTACGTGACCCATGGCATCGATTCGAGCAATCGGTTCTTGACCCAGATAGCATCCTTTGTTGAAGTTGATAGCTTGCGCGGTTCGCTGGATTTCGTGAGGGAAGTTGTCGATGCAAACGTCAAGTCCATAAACAGGGATTCGGTTTTCAATTCGCAGTGCATGTGCTTGGTCGGTTGAAAACGATTCTCGCCCCTGAATGTTGAGTGGTTGATCATCGTCACTCAAAAGCCAAATCGCGTTAGTCTCGAACCAATGACAGTTAACGATGATATCGCCGCTGTCTTGTTTGCCGACCTCTAACGGAGGGGCGTTTGTGTTGGTCAATATAAACGCGTTACCTTTACTGAGATCAGTGAAACTCACGTCTTCAGTGATAACGTATTTGGACAAGTGTTCGGTAAGCGGTGTGCTTTGGTCAGGTGCGCTGATTAGCACCAAGGAGTCCTCGAATGCCGTAACGGTTCCATATCCGATGCAACGACCTTGCACGCTGGTGATAAATAACTCACACGAATCATGTTTGGCAAGTTGTTTAATGTTGTTCGTACAGAAGTTGTTTAGAAACGTGACACGATCGGCACCACAAATCTGAATTACAGTTTGCCGCGGCATGTGGCAAAAGCCGTGTTCTGGTAAGGCGGTGGATGGCATGAGACGATTCCTCGTTGTGTTCTCTGGGCAAACTGTGTTGCCGCAAGGTTGTGATTAGCGAAATGTGATTCGGTGGGCATCGATGATACAGTTGACGCTGGGGCTGGCATCAACAAGTTTTTGGATTTGTGCGACGTCTTCAATTGGAGCGATCCCCAAGCTTTCGACTTCGGCGGGATTATGATTGCTCAGCAAACAGATGTGAAACAGATCGCGTAGTTGGAACAGAGTGCGGGCGATTTGTAGATGCGGGCTCGCTTGTTGCTCTAAATGATATTCAATGTCTTCCGGTGAGTCGGGAGCACGCAAGGCGTTTAGGATCGAGGGCATTTCTTCAGCCATTTCTGTGCAGAGGACGATCGTGCCGGATTCGAGCGTCACATCGGCCAGCGTGTTAAGAGCTCGAGCAATCGTTTCCCATGAATTGCAACTGGTGTGGCCGCTGATCGTGCCGACGGTCAGTTGAGCGGCATCCCATTCGGGATATCGTTGTTCACCTGAGTCAAGTTGAGACGCTAAAGTTTTGATCTCACCGGCCGCGAAGCTGGCAATTTCATCGCCGATCCCAGGCGTTACTTTGATGATGAACTGAACCCCCAGCATCTCTGCGGTGGTGAGTGCATCTTGCGATGGTTGTGTTTCATTTCCAGTGGAATCTTTGCTGGTTTGAGATTGTGCTGCGTGGTCGGCAAATGTGGGGTATAAGCAATGATAAAATCCGCTATGGTCTGACAGCGTGTTGGGGAGTTGAACCGACAGGGGAATGACAATGTCCGCATCGACAAGTGTCTTGTTAAATCGAATAGGCTCGCCATTTTCGGCCGTTGCAAGAAACGCTTGTTTTTCGGATTCCTCGGGCAGATGTACTTCAAAATTTAAGTCGTTGTCAAAGATGCCCGCAAGTTGTTCCGGCAGTGTGAGACTTTTAAACTGATTTGTATTGCCACCATAAACAATCGTAATGTCATTGGCCGAGAGGAGTGTATTTGTGCGAAGGTAGGATAGCAACGCATGTAATAACTCACCGCATTTTGGCAGGTCTGGCTCGACGGCAATGGCCAGTGTGTCACCTGAAAAAATAGTGTCACTCAGGGCTGGGAATTCCGTTGGGTTGTTGAGACCATTATTGGCGACTTCAACCAATGGGGTCGTGGTTGTTGTATCGTTGCTAGTAAGCTGAGGGGGTAAGTTGACGGTTTGTGCAGCTTGGATCATAAATCCACACTCGCTCTGCGTGCCATAGGGTAGTGATACGTCCATCGGGAACTCCGTCTCTTGTAATCAAATGCATCCAAAAAATGGTAGTAAAGTCGAGCTGCCTGGAATTTATGTGCACGACAAGGATGTTTTTCGTCCCTCAATACACTCCAACAACTTCATTCTACTGTTGTAATTAATTTTATCCTCTTCTCAGAAGACCGTAAACAACACGTGAGATAGCAAAAAGGGTGTTTGGTGTCTACGAAATGATGGCGTATAATCTAAAAGGAATAAATAAACGTTCGATTGTAGATTGCGTCGTTGGTGTAAGTGTAGATTAGGAGCTTCAATGCGAAAATGTATTAATATCATGCTGGTTCTTCAGTGCGTGCTGTTGCTGAGCGTTACATGTCAGGCTCAAGATGTATCGGTGAACCAGCGGCAGCTCAATCGGCTGCTGGATGCTGGTGAATTTGCACAAGCTCAGCGGCTAGCAGAAGACCAAGCGATCGAAGGCGAGCGTAATCAGTTTTTAGGTGCGGTTGCACGTCGCCAAGCTCAAAATGGCAATCGCCACGGTGCACTGGGTTCATTAGGATCGATGACGAGCTTTGGCGGTCAGCAGTACAACAATAGACTGGGGTCGTCAGTCTCAGGGCACGCTGGACAGGCAGGGCAGGGCGGCGCGGCCCAAGCAGACTTTGACACATTAATCAATTTAATTAAGTCTACGATTGAGCCCCTCTCCTGGGATGATGCGGGCGGGTCGGGGACGATTCAACCTTTCCCAGGTGGTATCTATATTGATCGCGATGGTTTGGTGGTGCGATTCGATGTAAACAACTCAGCCGAGTTACAAGTTATTCGCCGTGATCAGTTCGATGGAATGTTCAGTGAGCATGGGCAGGACGTCCGTGAAGAGTCTTCATTGCGTAAAGTATCTTTAGTACGATTGCAGCGTGAATTGGAATTGCTGCGAGTACAAGGTCTGGACGCGGACGTTGCTATGAAAAACTTGGCGGGGATCTATAAAATCCAATACGTTTTAGTTTATCCAGAATCGGGGGACATCGTTATTGCCGGTCCTGCGGGGCAATGGAACGCCGATGCAGATGGACGTATTGTTCACCATCGCACTCGCCGTCCGACTGTAAAGCTGGATCACTTGGTCGAGTTGCTGCGAAATGCGTTCTCCAATGATCCGACATTGGGATGTTCGATTACACCTCGAGCGAACAATCTACTTAAAACTCAGCAATATCTTAAAAATGCCGCTGGGAAACCAATTGTAGTAGGGCGAACTGAGCAATGGCTTAGTGGTCTACGAGATAGCATGGGACGTCAGGATGTTGAAGTGTTTGGCGTCGACACGCATACTCATCTGGCCAAAACTATGGTTGAAGCCGACTATCATATGAAGCTTATCGGAATGGGGTTAGTACCAGGTGTCCCCGGTATGAATAGTTATATGGATAATCTCAAGCAAGCTGCGGAGAAGACTGGAACTCCGCAGGCGTTAAGTATGTTGCGCTGGTGGTTTACTACGAACTACAGCTCGTTGCATGCAACGAAGGATGGCCAAGCGTTTGAGATTATTGGGTCTGGCGTAAAAGTGTTGAGTGAAAATGAATTGATTGGAAAGCTTGGCAACCGCGTTGGCACGGGCAAATCTGATCCGCTGACACAACAGTTTGCAATCGAATTTACTAAGAACTTTGAACAACTCTCACAGCAATATCCCGTGTATGGTGAACTTCGGAACGTATTTGATTTAGCACTGATTACGATGTTGATAAAATCTGAAGACTTACATACGCGCGTTCAGTGGAATCTGGATTACTTTTTAGATGAAAATGGGTATCGCGTTGCCCAAGCGGTACCGCCGACGGCAGTCGAATCAGTTATCAGCCATCGCCTTGTTGGTGGAAAGACAGTTTTAGCCGGTGTGAGCGGTGGAGTTCTGCTAGACCCCCGAGTGGTGGTAGCGGAAGATAATATTGTCCACGATTCTTACGGCATTTTAGAAGCTGAACACAAAGGCAATGCAAACTTGTCTTTACCTAAATCAGTTTGGTGGTGGGATTGAAGTTCTGTTTTTCAGTAGCTAACCTAGTAGTTGTTCCGCCAGTCGTCCTAAATTCTTGAGGAGTATCGTGATGAAAACGCGTTCATGGATTGTGATTGCAAGCAGTATTTTTGTAAGCATGACTGCTTTGGCAATAGTGAGATATACCGTGGCGGATGAAAATCCATTCTCACCTCCTCGTCCAGCACGAGAAACGACGGCTCGGCAGTCCGATGAGCGGGCAACAGGAGCCGAGCGGACAGAGCAGCGAGAGGTTGGTTCCCGTGAACAAATGATTCGCGAAGTCTACCAGTTACGAAAGAAGTACAACGAACTGCGGGCAGCGGGAAAAGCCGATGCGGCGTTCGAAGTTGAACAACAGTTCAAAAAGAAGATGGCTGTGCTTTACCGCGAAGGTGACCGCGAACGCGAAGGTGACCGCGAACAAGAAGGTGACCGCGAACAAGAAGGTGACCGCGAACGTGAAGGTGACCGCGAACGAGAAGGTGACCGCGAACGAGAAGGTGACCGCGAACGCGAAGGTGACCGCGAACGCGAAGGTGACCGCGAACGCGAAGGTGACCGTGAACGCGAAGGTGATCGCGAACAAGAAGGTGATCGCGAACAAGAAGGTGATCGCGAACAAGAAGGTGATCGCGAACAAGAAGGTGATCGCGAACGAGAAGGTGACCGCGAACAAGAAGGTGATCGCGAACGCGAAGGTGACCGCGAACGCGAAGGTGATCGCGAACGCGAAGGTGACCGCGAACGAGAAGGTGACCGCGAACGTGAAGGTGATCGCGAACGAGAAGGTGATCGCGAACGAGAAGGTGATCGCGAACGTGAAGGTGACCGCGAACGTGAAGGTGACCGCGAACAAGAACTTCGCAATCACTATGAGCGGCTATTACACAAAATGGAGGAGACGAAAAATATTTATCGCAAGGCTCAAGAAGAGGGTAACGAGGGACAGACTCGTGAAGCTGGTCAGTATCTAGAAAGATTGACCGCTGAATTGCAAGAGATAAAACAGCATTTTAGTAGAACCCGTGAAGGAAACGATGACCGTCGCGACGAGCGCCAAGAACGAGATGAATATGATCAGCGCGATGAACGACATGATGATCGCGATCGTGGAGACGCGCACGGCGAGCGGATGGAACACTTACATGCTGCATTGGAACATCTACACGCTGGCGGGTTTGGGGATTTAGCACAAATGATTGAGCGGAAAGTAGATGAAATGCACCGGCAAGATGATCGTCAAGGGCCATCTCGGGACGACCTAGAACATGTTGTACGTGAATTAGGGCAGCAGTTAGAGCATCTTGGCCGAGAATTACAGCACGTTCGACGTACACTGGAAGAATCAAACCGCTAGAGACGCCTATGGAATCGCTATTTAGTGAATAAACGCATTTGTTTACACTTGGCATTGCTTATTGTTGTGAGGTTTGAAATAAAACTACAGGGGGCGAAGCAAGGAGGCAGTTAATGACTGTCTATAGCGCGTTCTCTTTAAGAATCCACATCTTAAGATACTGCTCTTGGAACTTTCTTCCGCTATTGTTGTTGGTTCTGTTTCCGTCTTTTGCGGTGGCTCAAGCTCCGGTAAAGGACGTTGAGCTCTTAGAGCCGTTTATTGTGCGGATGAGTTGGATTTCTTTTGATGTCATCAATGGTCGTATAGGTAGCCGATATATTCGCCGGATGCAAAGTCGTAGTTTGTCGCTTCATCACGCAACGCTTGACGCTGACGAACATGCAGTTGTGCGTACACGCGGTAGCGAGTTTTCATTAAAGTATGAATTGACGTCGCCGCAGCAATCGCTGCAGCTACAGTATGATACGAGTGGCGTGTTTCAATTCGACTATCAGCGTTTCGACGGTAAAGATGACTTGGGCGGTTCATATCGAGTCAACATGCGTCAAAACCACGCTCAACCGCTTGAAATTAAAATCACTCGGCTCAACCAAACACGGACCTATCAGTCCAATCAAATATGGTTAGCCATGTTTGCGATGCCAGTTAAAGATCGTCAGTGTCTCACCGACGTATTAGCACGGCTGAGTCCACGTTTGGACTTAGAGTTGCGTTTTAACGAAGTCCTAAAATACCTAAGCCGAATTGCTTTGTATCAAAGGGGAGGTGACTACGTTGCTGTGCGGTCATTGATTAAACAATTGAATTCGCCGACATTTGCTGAGCGTCAAGATGCAGATCGAAAGTTACGGATGTTTGGCAGGCCGTTGATAGGTTTTCTAGCTGGAATTGACCAAAGCACACTCTCCACGGAACAGCGAGCTCGCTTAGGGCGGATATCCCAAAGCCTGATTTCGATGGAGTCAGATACGGTGGAGCAAGTAGTAACTAGTTTGCGAATGAATCCGATTACGTGGCTCGTCTTGGCAAATCGAGGTGACCCGTTACTACGACGCGGGGCGCTCGCTCAGATTGAGAAACTCAAAGGACTGCCAGCCGGGACACTGCAATTGCAGTCCTCACAGCGGCTGATCGCTGCCGACGTAAAAATTCATTTACGTTAGTACTCGATCAGTTCGACGTTGTTGGCGGTGACTTCCAAATCTTCTTTTTCAACCCCAAAGATGTGCAACTCGATAACCCGATTGCGATCACCGGGCGTGGCAATGATGAAGGAGGTGCCTGGATGTTGTTGGCAATATTGCGTTGCATTTTCCGGTCCGATCACAAAGAAAGCGGTGGCTAGTGCATCCGCTGCTGCGGCGCTGTGAGAAATGACGGTTGCCGACAGGGTATGTTGCACCGGCCAGCCGCTACGAGGGTCGATTACGTGTCCATAGCGTTTTCCCTGATGATAGAAAAACTGGTTGGCATCGCCTGAAGTTCCAATTGCGTGATCTTGTAACCAAATGTTGGCAAGATGGCGTTGAGGGATTAGTGGATGGCGGAGTGCGATTTGCCATCCTCTGTTTTTCGTTGTCGAATTCTTGCGGTTGCCGTGAGCCAATATGGAACTGTGTCCGGCATGTAATAAATAGTTTTCAATCTGGTGGCTCGCAAAATGTTCGCGGCAACGGTCCAACGCGTAACCTTTACCAATTCCCCCGAGATTAATTTCTAGTTGCGCATGATCGAATGAGACGGTGTTGTTTTTTAGCTGCAGAAATTGACAGCCGAGGGTCTGTTTGGCGGAGGTAATATCGTCGGGGAGTGGTAAAGTGCTTTGTCGAGTATGAAATCCCCAGACTTTAGACAGCGGTGTTGACGTGATATCGAAGGCGCCGTTGGTTTCTTGCCAAATCTGTTTAGCCAAGGTTAACAGCTGGAATACGTTAGCGGATACCGCTTGTGGTTTTTCAGCGGCAAGTCGATTGACCCGCGAGATTTCCGACTCACTGCGAAAGATGGAAAGTTGTTCTTCCAGTTCATCGACTAGGTCGAGTGCTTGTACGGCTGTTTCAGCGGCTGAGTGTTGCTCATCAGCGTTTAACAAAATCTGAAACTGACAGGCCATAGCACGCCGCGAAATGTCGAGTAGATATGTTTGTTCGTCAGGGTGGGAGGAGTTTTGCATTATTTGAATAGCGATTCAACGGGTCGATTTTTTACATCAAGCGAACGGTTGCCTTTTGGATTGCCAAGAATAATAATATAGAGTAATAAGAGTCACTTATAAACGTACTGTGACGATAACGACTGAGAACTCGGGACACCACGAAAACTACGATTGGTACGAAAGCCACAAGATCATGAAATCTACGTTGCGACGAAACATTCTGATGATTGGTCTGATGCTGGTTGTATGTCCAGTATTGTTTGTGCTTGGCCAGAGTAAATCGAATCCGAAGCGAGTTAAATTTCCCGAGTTTAAAGATGAGGGTCGTATCAAGACGATTTTCTTCAGTAAAGCGTTAGAAAAACTAGCAGGTGCTCGGCAAATTAATACCGCCCCGATTGCTGGTGCTGGTAATACAGGCGGCAGCGGTTCTGAAGTAGCCACTAGTGACGGTATGATTGGAAAGTGGGCAGCATTGATCTCAGCGGCGACGATTGAAGATGAAGTGAAGGCGATTAAGCTAGCGGTTGATAGTGGAGTTGATAAGCCGTCGCAATTTTCTGGTGGTGGATATCAAAATGCCCGTTACCAATTTTCAGTGGTGGCAGCGATGTTTGGCATTATCGCTGAGTTTGACGGCGACGTCCGCTGGAAGACTCAAGCGCAAGGGATTCGTGATGTGTTTGCTCGCACGGCTGGAAATTGCAAAGTTGGTAGTACTCAAGCCTATAACGAAGCTAAGCTGCGAAAAGCTGATTTGCAGGATCTGTTAGGTGGTGCAACGGTCGACGCCAAAACCAATGCTGAGGATTTCAATTGGGCGCGAATTGTCGATCGTCCTCCGTTGATGCAGCGGCTTGAAGTTGCGGTGGATGAGCGTTTGTCGCCGATGACTTCGAGCGCCGATGAATTTGAATCCAACAAGGAGACGATCTTACATGAGGCTGAAATTGTTGCGGCAATATCG
>Ga0208879_1001263_pt1 | contig 24166 bp, 21 predicted proteins | sample Knorr_S15_td_Bot_FD_185605 | JGI IMG/M metagenome (GOLD analysis project Ga0208879, IMG submission 185605) | Marine microbial communities from Southern Atlantic Ocean transect - Knorr_S15_td_Bottom_ad_5009_LV_A (SPAdes) (version 2) | ecosystem: Environmental > Aquatic > Marine > Oceanic | place...
ACGGACCGTGGCCGGGTGGATCTGGTGGGCACCTACATGGAAAAGGCCGAGGATTTTGAAGACATCCAGGCCAAATTACTCAACCCGGAGACCAGCCCTCCCGACGACCCCATGTATGCCGTGTACAGCCGGAAACCGCCGGCGGCGTAGGTGCTGTGGCTTTTTCCAGATATGGCGCTCGCCCTAAGAGCGTCAATTCGGGAGAAGCGTGGCCCCCATTGTACGACCGGGGACATGGGTGAGGGCGCTGTTCTCCCGAAACCTTCTTGTCCTTTAATTATCCACTGGCGCGACCGACGGCTCCACAGATCCAACACCCTGCGGCAGCGGGGCCGGCGGGGTGGCGGTCAGCACCATCACCGCGGCGAAGGCCACGATTATTCCGAAGACGGTGAACGGAGTCTCGTAGCCGCCGGTCGAATCGAACATGAACCCGGCTATGATGGGCCCCAAAGCCTGGCCGCCGATCTGGGCCGGCAGGGTCAAACCCCGGATGCTCCCCAGGTGCAGTCTCCCATAGTAGTCGGCCCAGGTGAGCCGCAGCAGCAGGTGCACTCCGCCGACCCCGACCCCCAGCAGGAACCCCATGGGTATGCCCGTAGACAATGAGGAACTGAACCCGGTTCCGATGGCGCCCACCGACATGCTGGCCGCCGCCACGGCCAATAGGACTCGGAGCGGGACTCGCCGGGCCAGCGTCGACCAGAGCAGACCGCCGGGGACCTGCCCGAAGGCAAAAGTGCTGGCTGTGAATGCCGCCAGGTGGGTGGGCACGCCTTGGCCGATGTAATGAGGCACCTGATGCAAGCTGACCCCAGCCTGGACCACGAAAGCGAAGACGGAGAAAACGGCCAATATCCAGAACGCCCTGGTCGCCAACGCCTGCCGCACCGTGTAGTTGGACTCGGGCGGCTCGCTGCGTTTTGGAGATACACTGGCTGTTTGTGACTCTGGGGACCTCTCGGGGTCGGGTTCCAGTCCCATATCCTCGGGGCGCCGGGCCATCAGCAGCAACACGGGGATGATGCCGGTGCTTATGGTGAATATCCCCAGGGCCAGCCAGGCCGTCCGCCAGCCCCAGCCGTTGATGATCACCTGTACGATGACGGGGAAGACGGTGAGCCCGATGCCTTGGATGATGCTCATGTAGGCCAGCGCCATGGGCCTGCGGCGGATGAACCAGTTGCTGACCGCGGTCGATGTGCCAAGTTCCAGTGGGCTGGAGAACACCGCGCGGCCCGGAACGTAGAGCGCGTAGAAGGACCAGATAGGAGCGGTCAGAGAGAGCCCGATGGCGCAGAGCCCGACCACTGCCGAAGATGTTGAGAGCAGCACACCGGAGCCGTAGCGGTCGATAAGTCGGCCGGCGAAGGGCGAGACCATCAGCCCGAATAAGGCGCCCAGGCTAACGGCGCCGGAGAACTGGCCCCGCGACCAACCGAACTCGTCGGTCATGGGCACCACGAAGACCGACAGGGTGGCGACCGCCATCACCGGCCGCGCCCCAAAACTGGGCACGGATGCGGCGCCCAATATCACCCACCCGTAGTAGACGGGCAGCCGCCGTGCCAGCCGGGTCCGCAGCCCCGCGAAGTTCAAAGGATCGCTTCCGATGCAGGTTGGGCGAAGCCTCGCAGAGGGGCTGGGACAATAAGATTACGAACCATATATCAGGCCGGCCTAGTCCTGGGGCAGGGGGTCTCCCAATACGTGCATCAACCGGTTGGCCCAGCCGAATAGGGACGCCGAAAGAATCAGGTCCAGTACCTCGCCCATGCTGAGCCCATTCTCAATCAGCCGCTCCGCGTCCGCTTTCGTGGCCTCGGACGGGCACTGGGACAGTTTGGTGGCGAAGTCCATCAACGCCGCTGTGCGGGCGTCGAGTTCAGTATCTACGTCCGCGTTTTCATCCTCGTTTCCACCTGCGTTTTCAATAGAGCCGAAGATGCTGCCGATGACGTTCTCGGTTTTGGTCAATTCGTTGTAACGATTGGCGTGCACCGCGGCGCAGTAGATGCACCGGTTGACCACCGAAGCGGCAACCGCGCCCAACTCGGTCTCGGCACGGGACAGCCCGCCCCGGCCGTACATGATCCCATTGAAGAGCGGCGTTCGTTGCTGCAGGGTCTCCGGGTCCAAGGCCAAGACCAGCGTGTATTCCCCAATCTTGGTGTTGGAGACCGTTACTTTCATGGCCTCCAGTTGCTCGTCGGTGGCGTTGGCCAGCTCAACGGGGATCACCCGGGGCTGCCAGTGCGGGACGACCGTGGTGAAGTCTTTTATCGGCTCGCTCATGCTATCTCCGCCATCAGCCGGAGGCCGGCCACCACTCGGATCTGATAGCTGACAAAGGCGATCAACTCCGAGAGCCGGACGATGTCCGCATCGTCGAGTCCCGCTGAGCGTAGCGCCGTGATGTCGTCGGCCGTGGCTTCCTTGGGGTTGGTTGTCACCAGGTCCGTGTGCCGGATTATCGCCTTCAGACGGGCATCGTCGCCGCCGTCGAAACCGGTGTTGGCCACGGCCTGGCTGCCCACTCCGAACAGCGTTTCATAGTGACGCGTCAGAACTGCCTCGTCGTTCCGCTTGGACATCCGGCAAGCCAGGCCGGCCCGCTCGGCGTGGGTCAGCCCTCCCGGCTGGATGGGCCGGAGCGACGCCTCGTGGGAATTCTCCGTCAGCTCTAGGATATCGCTGCGAAGGGTTAACACGCCCTTCAGCGGACTGTCGGAGGTTAAGCCGGCAGCTTTGGCGACTACGGTCTCGAATATGTCCAACATGCCTCCATGATTTGGGGAAATTCTAAAGGTCGCCGTCTAAAGATCGCCGTCGATGACTATGTCCAGCACGGCCGGTTTGCCGGATGCCACCGCCCTTTGTACCGCCGGGGCTATCTCCGCTGGGTCGGTGATCCGCTCGCCGTGGATGCCCATGCCCCCGGCGATGGCCGAGATGTGGAACGGCGTGGGAAAGTCTGAGAAGGGAAGGTTGTCTCCAGCCGATTCCTTCAACTGTAGTATCTCTCTTTGGTAGACATCGAAGTTCACCCGCAGCACCCGGTACATGCCGTTGTTGCAGATGACGAAGATGCAGGGGATGTTATCGTTGGCCGCCGTCCACAGGCCCTGGATGGTCATCATGGCGCTGCCGTCGCCGATGATCCCGAACACCGGGCGGTCCGGATTGGCCACCTGGACGCCCATGGTGGTGCCGATCCCGCCGCCGATGGCCTGGCCCCTGAACGCCACCAGGTCGCCCCGCTTCTTGCCCTGGAAGTAATGGCGCATGGTGACCCGGTTGCTGATAGAGTCGTCAACCACGATGGCGTTGTCTGGCAGTGCGGCGGCCAGCTCGGACATCATGCGGGCCGGGGTCATTGGTTTGTTGTCCCACTTGGCGGTTACGGAGTCTTCGAATGCCTTTCGTTTGTCCGTCGCCGCGGCAACGACCTCGATCTTGCGTCCGTCTATCTCATTCTCAAACTCGGGGGTGAGCAGGGGCTTGATCGCGTCTAATAACGCCTGGATGCCCAGCCCGCAGTGTGAAACGATGCCGACGTCGGTGGGTTCAGACCGGCCCGCCCGGCCTGGGATGGGGTCGATGTGGACCAACTTGGTGCTCTCGTCCAAGATGATGTCGCCCCAATAGAACAGCTCGTCCATGGCGTCCATGCCAATGGCCAAAACCAGGTCTTTTTCCTTGAGCAGGTCACGCCCGCTGGTGACCCTAAGGGAGTGGTTTCCGAAGAACTGGGGATGGGTCGTTGGGAACGACACCTCCGCCCCCCGGGACTGGTACACAGGGAACCCCATCAATTCCGCGAGTTCCACGGCCAGGTCGTTGGCGTGGTCCTCGGAGACCCGGTCGCCGACCATCATCATCGGGCGTTTGGCGGCCATGATCAGGGACACCGCCGCTTCTATGCCCTTGGCGCTGGGCCCAGTGGCGTCATAGATCTTGCTGGACGGCACTATGTTCATCTCAGCCTCGGCCTCGAGGGCGTTGGCGGTGAACCCCACGTAGACCGGACCCCTGGGGTGGCTGTTGGCCTCGTGGAAGGCCCGCCGGATGACCGACGGTATCTGGTCTGCAAGGTCCAGTTCCACCGACCACTTGGTCACCGGGCGAACCAGCTCCGCCAGGTCGGTTATGTTCTCATTTATCTTGCGGGCGTCGTAATTGGCCGACATCACGACCATTGGGGTGCCGGTATTGAGCGCGTCCAGCATCAGGCAGATGCCGTTGGCCAGGCCGCTGTCCACATGCAGCATGACGCACGACGCGGTCTCGGTCGATCTGGCATAGGACTCGCCCATGCCTACCGCGACACTCTCTTGTAATGTCAGGTGGTATTCAAACTCAGGGAAGTCGCCCAGCAGGTCCATGATGGGCGCTTCGCTGGTCCCGGGGTTGCCGAAGATGTGCGTTACGCCCTCAGCCTTCAGCATCTCCAATACAGCCTGTTTTCCGGTCATCTTTTCTGACATCGAAATAAACCTTCTATCCACTATCTATCGTTTGTTCTGCCTGGGGTTATGGGGCGGCCTGCACCAATTCGATCACCACGTCGTCGGGACCCTCGATGTAGGCCAGTTTGATCCCTTGGGGAGTAACCGTCAGCGGCAATATCACCCGGATGCCCTCGGCTTCAAAACGGGCCATCTCGGCCTCCAGGTCTTCTACGTGGAAACCAAAGTGCTCCAGTCCCAGCCGGTGCAGCTCGGGGATGGCTCTTTCGGGGGAGGAATTGGGTGGCTGTGAAGAGATGTTCAGGCGCGTCGGGCCGCCAACCTGCATGCCGATGGTGATGGTTCCGGGCATGACCTCGCGCTCCGATACTATCTTGGCGTTGAATATCTTCTCGTACCAGGAAGCCGATTTCTTGGGGTCCACAGCTCTGATGTGAACGTGGTTGATGGCGTATTCCATGGTCATTCTCCTAGGTGAGTTCTGTGGCCTCGTGGCTTCACACGTCGAAATGTTAGCGTTGGCAGGCAACCCTTGTCCACCACCGGCCTCGTTTTGTGCCCCGCCGTAGCCGTCTGCCAGGCTCGATATCCATTGGCATGTGGATTCTGAAGTCTGTATACTCGGCAAAAGCCCACACGAGGAAATGCATGGCACGGACCTTTCGCCTGGCGTTGGCGCAGATCAACCCCACGGTCGGGGACATCCCCGGAAATACCGCCAAAATTCTGGACTACCTGGAACGCGCCCGCGAGGCCCAGGCCGACCTCGTCGCCTTCCCTGAGATGGCCACCACGGGCTACCCCCCGGAAGACCTCCTCTTCAAGAAATCCTTCCTGACCGACAACGTAGCCGCCATGGAGAAGATCGCCGAAGCGTCCGAAGGCATCGCCGTGGTCCTGGGCTACGTGAACGTATTGTCGCTGGAGCGGCCGTCCGAGGAATTGGGGCCGCAGATCACCAACGCCGCCGCCCTGTGCCATGACGGCGAACTGGTGGACGTCTACCACAAGATCTTCCTGCCCAACTACGGTGTCTTCGACGAGCAGCGTTACTTTCAGAGGGGCTCTGTCTGCCCGGTCTACCGTATCGGCGGGGTGCTGGTCGGGGTCAACATCTGCGAGGACATCTGGTATCCGGTGGGGCCGGCCACGGTCCAATGCCAGACCGGGGCCGAACTGATCGTCAACATCAACGCGTCGCCCTTCCACGCCGGCAAACGCGCCTTCCGCGAGGAGATGATCGCCCAGCGCGCATCGGAGCACGGCCTCACCGTCGCCTACGTGAACACGGTTGGCGGCCAGGACGAACTGGTCTTCGACGGCGGCAGCATGATCTACGACGCCAACGGAGGATTGCTGGCACGGGGACCGGCCTTCGAAGAATCGCTCTTGATAACCGACCTGGAATTTCCAGACGAGATAGCCGAACCTAAGCCGGAACCGGTTGGCGCAAGAGCCGCCGCCTTGAATGCTGTGGGCCAACCCAAGGCCCTGACCGTCTCAGACGCAGCGCCCGGAAACAAAACAGAACTGGAAGCCCAGCCGTTGGCCCCCGCGATGAACGGCCCCGAAGAGGTCTACCGGGCCTTGGTCATGGGCACCGGCGACTACCTGCGTAAATCGGGATTCACCAAGGCGCTCATCGGCCTGTCGGGGGGGGTGGACTCGGCCCTAACGGCAGTTGTGGCCGTGGACGCCTTGGGCAAGGACAACGTGGTCGGCATCACCATGCCCTCCCGCTACTCGTCCGAGGGCAGCATCAGCGACTCCGAGCAGTTGGCAAAGAACCTGGGCCTGGACCTATGGGAGGTGCCAATCGAGCCGGCCCACCAGGCTTTCACGGACATGCTGGAAGAGCGTTTCAGGGGCACTGACGCCAACGTGGCCGAGGAGAATGTTCAGGCCCGGGTGCGGGGGAACGTGCTGATGACCGTATCCAACAAGTTCGGCTGGATCGTGCTCACCACCGGCAACAAGTCGGAGATGGCTATGGGCTACGCCACCCTGTACGGCGACATGGCCGGCGGCTTCGCGGTGCTGAAGGACGTGCCCAAGACCACCGTCTATGAGCTATGCCGCTGGCGCAACGGGCAGGGCCAAGCCTTTGGCACGGCTGATGATGTGATTCCAACGGCCATCTTGGACAAACCGCCCAGCGCCGAACTGCGAGAGGACCAACTGGACGCCGACAGCCTGCCAGCCTATGAGGTGCTGGACCCGGTGGTGGAGGCGTACGTGGAGGATGACCAGAGCTACCAGGAGATGGTGGACCGAGGGTTCGACCCCCAGGTTGTCCGCCAGGTCATCGCGGCAGTGGACCGCAACGAGTACAAACGCCGCCAGGCCCCGCCCGGAGTCAAGATCACTCACCGTGCCTTCGGCAAAGACCGCCGCCTACCCATCGTGAACCGCTACCGTCAGCACGACGGGGGGGCGTAGATGAGATACCGTTCGTCCTGAGCTCCGTCGAAGGGCGCGCATCAGTCATGTTTTGCTCTCAGAGCCTTGGTAACGCCCCTGCGCATCGCTAGGTGGTTCGACGGGCTCACCACGAACGGGGTTGCTGGGTTTTGGTTAACAACTTGAGCTTGGTGGATGTGGGGAGGACTCCTTCACCCTAACCCTCTCCCAGAGGGAGAGGGGATTTTTGAGCTAATCCCCAACCTCCACGATCATCTCAACCTCCACGCAGCTCTTGCGGGGGAGGCCGCTCATGCCGACTGCGGAGCGGGCGTGGCGGCCCTGGTCTCCGTAGAGTTCCACCAGCAGGTCGGAGGCGCCGTTGCCCACCACGAAGTGGCGGTCGAATTCGGGGTCGGCGTTGACCATGACCAATAGCTTCACCACCCGCTTGACCTTGTCCAGGTCCCCCAACTCTTGTTTGATGGACGCTAGGCAGTTGAGCATGGCCAGCTTGGCCGATTCGTAGGCCTGCTCTTCGGTAACGTCGCGGCCCACCTTGCCGGGGTTCAGGACGGTGCCGTCGGGCTTGCCAGCGATGTGGCCGGCCACGAACAGCAGGTTACCAGTGCGCACCGCCGGGACGAAGTTGGCCACCGGGGTGCCCACGGGTCCGAGTTCCAGACCCATCTCCTTCAGCTTCTCTTCTGCCGCCATGAAACACCTCCAGGCCGCCGGCGCCGCCAGCGGTTCCATGATTTCAGAGGATTATACCCGGCGCGGTGTTCGCGCTGAATCAAAGGTTCGTTGGCCCGGCTAGATATAGGTCATAGGAGAAGATTAAATATTGGCATGGGCTGCTTATCAATTGACAGGGGTATGCCGTAGGCGCAGAATGAGCGTTGTTAATGATTAAACCCAAGAATAAAGGCGCGTTCGGCCTGTCGAGCCCCGTTCATTACGCCTGGATCGTGATTGTCATAGCCGCCGTGATGCACATGGCCGGAGGCTCGATCCGGCAGGCTTTCGGGGTGCTCATAGTTCCCCTTGAAGAGACCAGAGGCTGGAGCCCGGCGACAGTCACCTTAGCCTACGCCATGGCCAGCATCACCGGCGCTCTGCTGGGCCCACTCAGCGGCTACTGCACCGACCGTTACGGCGCCCGCAAAGTCATCTTGGTCGGCGTCGTCACCTTCGCCGCCGGAGCCCTTTTGACGGGAGTGATCTCCGAGGTCTGGCATCTCTGGATCTCCTATGGGTTGTTCCTGGGCGTGGCCAGCGCTTGTTTCAACGTTCCCATCATCACCACCGCCTCCTATTGGTTCCGCACCCACCTGGGTTACGGAGTCGGGCTACTGCAGGCATCACATGGACTTGGCCCGGCCGTGATGGCCATCGTGGTCAGTGTTCTGATCACCGGGGCCTCTTGGAAGGTGGCTTTCTGGTCGATAGGCATCGTTGGCGGAATCATGATGCTGGCGCTGATGGCCTTCTTCCGAAACCAGCCGTCGGACATCGGAGGCCGGGCATTAGGCGAACCCGAATCGAATATTTCGCCAACCGAACGGGACCCGGCCCAAGAACAACTACGGCTCAAAGCCTTTCGGGCCAGCATGCAATCGACAACCACCTTCTGGAAGTTGGTCTCCATCCACTTCTTGGGCTGCGTCAGCCACTCCATAGTCATCATCTACATCATTCCCATCGCCGTCTTGTCCGGCGTCAATGAAGTCACCGCCGCCGGGGTGCTCAGCACTTTGGCCTTGGTCAGCGTAACCACCAGGTTCCTGACTCCCGTGATCTCCGATTACATCGGCGCCAGGGGCACCATGGCCACGGCTTTCGTGTGGCAGGGACTGCCGGTGCTGATGCTCTTCTGGGCGCATGATCCGTGGCAGTTTTACCTATTCGCGGTCGTCTTCGGCATCGGATACGGCGGCGAAGGTTCGGCTTTCCCGGTTATCAACCGGCAGTACTTCGGCCGCGGGCCCATGGGTTCGTCATTCGGCTGGCAGCAACTCGGCGCTGGTTCGGGCATGGCCCTGGGCGCCTGGGTGGGAGGAGCCTTATTCTGGGTGTTCGATTCCTACACCGCGACGATCCTGGTCTCCACCTTCACCAGCATTGCCGGCGCCTTCGTGATCATGTCGATGGAGCCGACCAACCGCGTGCTGATCCCCCATTGGGAAGAGACCGTTCCCGCAACTCCGGCCGCGGCCGACGACTAATTTCGGCCTACCCTAACTTGTAATTACAGAGCGATCTCCGCCGCACGGCGGTTATCCCCGAGGGCTCTGCGCCTGATCGCGGACTGGGTACCGCGCAACAGCCCCTTTTCTCTTTAAGTTATTGACAGCAATAGCTGCCGTCTTTTAACATTATGAAACGAAATAATCATGGGATTAGATATAGATAAATGTGAAGGAAGTATCACTGCTCGTGATGGTGTTTTCAGGAAGAGATATCGATGAAGACCCAACAACTCCTTAGCTTCTACCATGCAGCTCGCCTGCGAAGCATCACCAAAGCGGCGAAATCTTTGAATCTAGCCCAGCCTACGGTCACCGCCCACGTACAGAAGTTGGAAGACGAACTGGGAATCATACTCTTTGACAAGATAAAGCTCCCGATCACGTTAACGTCTGACGGCGTGGCTGTCCTGGAGATGATCGCTCCCATAGTCAACGGGCTGGCGTCGTTGAAAGACTACATCGACGATTCAGAGCGGCGGGGCTCTTTAACCATCGCAGCCTATTCGGACCTGGTCTTGCATTACCTGCCCAAAGCAGTCCAAGACTTCAGTAGCGAGTATCCGGATGTACACATCAGGTTGCTGGCCAAACACCACGCAGAAATGATTTCCATGGTTAGGTCCGGTGAAGTGGACTTGGCGCTCTCGATCGCACCGGTGGTTCCCGACCCATCCTTGGAGTTTATCGAGTTGTTTCGCTCGACCACGATGCTCATGACACCTCCCGGTCACGAGCTTCTAGAGAAGCAACCGGTGCAGTTGTCGGATATCGCCGATTGGCCGCTGATCTTATATTTCCCAGACACCACTCTACGGACGAGACTCGAACGGGCCTTCGCCGACCGGGGAATCGATTATGAGATCGTCATGGAGATGGACAATGCCGCGTTCGTCAAACGTTACGTGAGTATCGGCACGGGAGTTGGCATCTGCAGTGAGTTTTGTCTCGAACCCGGTGACTTGGAGACATTGGGCGTTGTACCCATCGATCACTTGTTGGACCAATTGGCCATCGGTATGTATACCCTGAAAGGAAGATTTCAGGGCACGGCGGTGCTGAATTTCATTGATGGGCTGAAGGCGGAGTCCTCTCAAAGCTAGGACCCGCCGGACATACCGGGATAGGAGGATACTTGGCGGCACGCGCATCCATTGCCCACTACATCTGGCGGGGAAGGACCATGTTCTATGGATGGAAATTGGTCGGACTTACTTTGATAGTTACGGCATTGGCTTCAGGCCCGGTTTGGAATGGAGTGGGCGTGTGGGTTACGGCTCTTGAAGAGGAATTTGGCTGGAGCAGGGCTCAATTGACCGGAGCCTTCTCGATGGCCCAGTTTCAAGGCAGCATCGTTGGGCCGTTCATGGGCTACTTGATCGATAAGATAGGGCCGCGCCGCATGGTGTTCCTGGGTCTGGCTGTGACTGGGGTGGGCTTCGTGATCTTCAGCCAGACCACCAATCTCGCCACGTTTTACGTTTCGTATTTCATCATCATGCTGGGAATATCCGCTGGCTCGTGGCTGCCGATGATGACGGCGCTGAACAAGTGGTTCAACCGCAAACGGGGCACGGCTATGGGACTCGCCGGAGAGGGGTCATTCATCGGCGGCCTGGTGTTGGTCCCGTTACTTGCCTGGTCCGTAACCCCCAGCAACTACGGCTGGAGCACCACCGCATTATGGATCGGGGTTGTTTTTATGGCGGTTTCTTGGCCTCTATCCAGGTTTATCCGAAACCAGCCGGGAGACTACGGTCTATTGCCAGATGGAGACTTACCCGACGATGACACGTCGGCTGCTGCGTCCGCTCCCCGCGCTCAGATCAGCTCAGAAGCACCTCAATCTTCCCTAGCCCCGGGTTCAGAGCTGGGGAATACATTGAATTTTACGGCGCGCCAGGCAATTCGCACACGGGCATTCTGGTTCATCACCTTTGGACATGCATTGTCATCGATGCTGATCGCCACCTTGACCGTGCACATGGTGCCGCTTCTAACTGACCAAGGGATGTCTCTGCAGAAAGCTGCCTACGTGTGGGCAGTCTTAATGGCCGCCGGGGCCGTGTTCCAACTGATAGGTGGATACTTGAGCGACCGGTATCCCAGAAACCGGATTCTCTTCGTCTTCGCTGCCCTGCAAGCCGCCGGTTTTATATTGGCTGCGTTTGTCCACAGTCTGCCTATGGCGATACTTTTCGCGCTGGTGTACGGCGCGGGCTTTGGTGGGCGGGTGCCGATCACCACCGCCATCCGTGGCGACTATTTCGGAAACCGGGCCTTTGCAACTATCACCGGGATATCGATGGCCCCCCTGTATCTGTTCATGCTGACTGCGCCATTGTTTGCGGCCTTCATGTTCGATTCGACGGGCACATACACCCTGTCCTTTCTGATCTTGGGCGGCCTGGGGTCCACGAGCGGTTTTCTGTTTTTGTTCGCTAAAAAACCTACGTCCCTACCACCCGATAAAAGTGGTTCCTCGGTCCTTCGTGACGCAGAGTTGGTATAGATGACAGCAGCACTACGGCCATGTGAGGATTCAGGGGCGATAATGACTATTCATCTGCTAAGGCTGTCCCCTATAGAGTGGTTCCTGTATAGTCCCGTGAGGCAATCCGGATTGCGCTGATTTGCGTAGCTAGGATAGACCCGAATCAGTCGTTCTTATCCAACGTGGCCGGAGATTGATATAAGCAATGGCGATCGCAGCCGCATTTTCCATGATGAGCGCTTTCTTTATGGGGGGGCTGTATGTGTCCGGGGCCCTAGGTCTGATAGCGCTCCTCCTGATGAAGTTCTTCAACATCTCCAATCCCAATCTCTGGAACATCATGGGAAACCGGGCGTGGGAAGGCAGCACCAACTTTATCCTCATCGCCATACCTCTATTCATCCTGATGGGGGAACTGGTCCTCCGTAGCGGCATCGCCGAGCGGATGTACAACGTCCTCTCCCGTTGGCTGGTTTTCATCCCCGGCGGACTGATCCACAGTAATATCGCCTCCTGTGCCGTGTTCGCGGCCTGCGCCGGTTCCAGCGTGGCCACCGCCGCCACCATCAGCCGGGTGGCCCTCCCCGCCTTCCGCCAAAGAGGCTATAACGAGCGGTTGGTCATCGGGTCTTTGGCCGCCGGCGGGACCCTCGGCATCCTGATACCACCTAGTATCGGCCTGGTCCTGTACGGCTTGATCGTCGGGGAGTCCATTGGCCGGTTGTTCCTGGCGGGGTTCATTCCGGGCGTGATTTTGGCCTTAACCTTCATGGTCATGATCATGATTGCCGCCAAGATCTGGCCGGGGATCGCGCCTAAAGAAGAGATGGTGGCCTGGCGGTTGCGTTTCGTGGGACTGATCAGTCTGCTGCCCATCGGATTTTTGATCTTTTCGGTGCTGGGCAGTATCTACTTCGGGATCGCCACCCCGACCGAGGCCGCTGCCGCGGGAGTGACCGGAGCATTGTTCCTGACCTTGGTCGGGAATTCAGGCATGTTGGTTATGAGTCTGACCGCTGGTCTCGTTAGGCGTTTCCCGCTGCTTCCAGGGACCGTGAAAATCCTGCTAGACGACTTCCAGAGCGCCAGGCCGGTGTTGCCTGGGCAGGTGCGGCAGAACGTCAACAATATGGTGACCATCCTCAAGGAGTCGTTTCTCTCCATGGCCCGGACCTCAGCCATGATCCTGCTGATATTGATGGCGGCGTTCACCCTGCAGTTCGCCTTTGCGAGCGTCAGGATATCGGTGGACATGGCCGAATGGGTGGCCGCGTTCGAGCTAACTCAGTTGCAGTTGATCCTGGTGCTGGTGGTGTTCTACCTGGTGTTGGGCACGTTTATGGAGAGCTATTCCATGATGCTAACCACGTTGCCGATACTGATCCCGGTATTGAACGACGCCAACGTGGACAAGGTATGGTTCGGGATAATCATGGTGATCCTCCTTGAGGCTGCACAGATCAGCCCGCCCCAAGGGATGGCGCTCTATGTGCTCCAGGGCGCTCGGCGAGACACCGACAGAGAACTATCGGAGTATGAAGGCGTGATGGCACAAACGGGCACCATCAGTGACGTGTTCGTGGGCGTATTGCCATTTATGGTATGTATGTTTGTCGTGATAGGCTTGATCATAGCTTTCCCGGAGCTGGCGACATGGCTTCCCGACCAAGCCAAGGGTGGCAGATAGGGCCCTGTCTCAGAGATGGCCTAAGACCGGGTGGGAACTACGCACATCCAATTGATTAACCAGACACAAACGGCCTGATCTAAGGAACCCGGCGATGCGCCAATACGCCATAAAACGAATAGCGCTTTTCGTGCCCACGGTCCTTCTTTTGACCATCATCGTCTTTGTGTTGATGAGTGTTATTCCCGGCGACCCCGCCCTGGCCGTGCTTAGCGACGGTGAAGGCTCTTTCACACAAAAGGACCTCGACAAACTGCGGCACGAGTTTGGCACCGACCGTCCGATACCCGTCCAGTACGTCGATTGGATCGGGAGCGCTCTACAAGGGGATTTCGGCGACTCCTGGTGGTTTGGCGCCCCGGTGATGACAGAATTGAAAACCCGCCTGCCGAGGACACTCGAGCTGGCGGTGTTCGCGATAGTGTTTGCCGTCGTGCTTTCTGTGCCGTTGGGGATATTGTCGGCCATCAAACCGGACAGTTGGCTCGACCACGTGGCTCGAGTCTTTTCCATAGTCGGGGTTTCGATACCCAACTTTCTTTTCGCGGTTTTGATCATCCTGTTCCTGGTGCGGATGTTTGGCTGGTTGCCGCCGTTGGGGTATGTGGAATTATGGGACGACCCCTTGACCAACTTGAAACAGATGGCGTTCCCCGCGTTGGCCCTGGCCCTGTACGATATGGCCTTCATCGCCAGGGTTACCCGGTCCTCCATGATGGAAATTCTTCGCGAGGACTATATGCGGACGGCCAGAGCCAAGGGGCTGACTGAGAACGTGGTTGTTATTCGCCATGGCTTGAAGAACGCGGCCCTGCCGATACTCACGATGACCGGGTGGCAGTTCGGGCGGCTGTTTGAAGGCGCGGTGATCATTGAAACGATCTTCCTGATCCCTGGGATGGGTAGAATCCTCATCGAGGCGGTCTTCCAGTTCGACTTCCCCATGATTCAGGCGGTGATCGTGATCATCGGTACCGGCATCTTGGTCATCAACCTGGGAATAGACCTGCTATACGGCTGGCTAGACCCCAGAATCCGATACGCATAGCGCCGGCGGCGTCACAGCCGCGGTTAGAAAAACAAAACGGCCTTCCTGACACTCGATCAGGAAGGCCATTTTGCATTAAAGCATGGCCCAGTAAACGCGGTTGCACCGCCGCCGGCGCTTAGCTGGGGAGGCGGACTATGGCTTCTACCTCTACCAGCAGTTCGGGCCGCACCAGTCCGGCGACGACCACGGTGGAGCTGGCGGGCGGGTCCTTAGGCCAAGTCTCGCCCCGGACCTTGCTGTAGGCGGGATAGTTGGCGATGTCGGTGAGGAAGCAGGTGATCTTGGCCACGTCCTCCATCTTGCCGCCGGCGGCGGTGACCACGCCTTTTATGTTTTCCATCACCTGACGGGTTTGGGCCTCGGCGTCGCCCTCGCCGACCACGTTGCCGCTGTTATCCATGGCCACGTGCCCGGAGACGAACAGGAGATCTCCAACGATGACCCCAGCCGACAATGCCGGGTTGGGGGCGGCTCCCGCGGGTATAACGGGCTTTCTCTCTGGCATGACACTACCTCCAGAATTTTCTCGTTTTTCGGGCGCGTGTGTACGCGCGAGTCCACATTATACATACAGAAAGAGTTGTTGCAGGAACCGATTGGTGCATTTCGCCATGTCTGTCATTCCTCACCGGCTGCCGCCTTCTCGGAATGACAAAATAAAGTGCCCCCAGGAATCTGTCATCCTGAGGAGCGCCGAAGGCCGACGAAGGATCTTGCGAGCATCACCTTGGCAGACCCTTCGCTTTGCTCAGGGTGACAAATGGCGAGCGTGCGGTTCGGGCCCAGAAATCAGTTGCCGCCTCAACTCTGTCATTCCGATCCTTCCGCGGAGGAAGAGGAATCTCGTTGCCGTTGGGACAGCACAGTTGAGAGCAATGAGACCCTTCGCTTCGTTCAGGGTGACATTTGCGGAGTGCGGTTCGGGTCGCAAACATGGTTTGGCCGGGCGGGGAGTCAGGAAAGGTCTAAGAAGCGGGAGGATGTAGGCCGAGGAGAAGGGGAGCGGTTAGCTGTTGGCGGGGAGGGGCAAGATGGTGTTGTCACGGGTGACGGAGATGCAACCACGGACGCCGTCCAGCTTGGAGAAGAGCTTGTTTAGCTGGTCTAGGCCGGTGGTGTGGCAGGTGAGGCTCAGGGTCACAGTGCTGTCGGAGTAATCGCCGGTGACCACGGAGGCGATATTTACGCCCTCATTTGAGACCAGAGCGGTTACGTCCCGTAGGAGCCCCACACGGTCGTAGGCCTTCATGATTATCCGCACCGGATAGAGCAGTTTTTCCTGGCCCCACTGTACGTCGACCAAGCGTTCCGGCTCATCTTCGTGCTGGACGCTGGAGCAGTCTTGTTTGTGCACCGTCACTCCGCGGGCGCGGGTGATGAACCCGATGATCGGGTCGCCGGGAATTGGGTTACAGCAGCGGCCGATGTGTATCAGCATATCTCCGACTCCCAAGACCGTGATGCCGGAACTGGGACTGGATAGCTGTAGGTTGTTCTGGCGTTGGGCCAGCGGCGTTTCGGTCTCGTGACCTATCTGGGCCAAGCGGTGGGATAGCAGGCTTTCGGCGATGTTTCCCGAGCCCAGGCCGGCCAGCAGGTCGTCCATGGAGTCGACCTTGAAGAGGCCCATGATGGTCTCGTCATCGATCTTCTGGTTAAGCCGCCGCAGCTCCCGGCGCAGCACTTCTTCGCCCCGCTGGATGTTGGTGCCGCGTTCCTGCCGGCGGAACCAGGCGCGGACGCTTTGGCGGGCTCCGGCTGAGCGGACATAGCCCCGGTTGGGGTTCAGCCAGTCCAGGCTGGGACCACGGTCCGATTTGGAGGCCAGCACTTCGACGGTGTCGCCGTTCTCCAGGGTCGTGTCGAGGGCAACTAGTTGCCCGTTCACCTTTGAGCCGATGCAGCTATGACCCAGGTCGGTGTGGATCTTGTAGGCGAAGTCGACCGGGGTGGAGCCGGCGGCAAGTTCGACGATGCGGCCTTTGGGCGTATAGACGAAGACCTGGTCGTGAAAGATGTCTTGCTTGACGGACTCGATGAACTCGGCGGTCCCGGAAACTTCCCGCTGCCAGTCGATCAACTGCCGCAGCCAGGTCATTTTTTCTTCGAACCGCTGGTCGCCGGAATTGCCTTCTTTGTAGGCCCAGTGGGCGGCCACGCCGTACTCGGCTATCTGGTGCAGCTCGAACGTTTTGATCTGCACTTCCAGGGGCGTCCCGCCTTCGCAGATGACGGTGGTGTGCAGGGCCTGGTACATGTTGTCTTTGGGATTGCCGATGTAATCGTCGAACTGGCCGGGGATCGGGTGCCACTTCTGGTGGACCACGCCCAGAGATTGGTAACAGTCCGCGATCTCGTTGACCAGCACACGCAGGGCGAACAGGTCATAGATGTCGCCGAACTGCTTGCCCTGGGCCTCGTACTTCTGCATCTTCAGGTAGGTGCTGTAGATGCCCTTGGGCCGGCCGATCACCTCGGCGGTGATACCGTACTGGGCAAGTTCATCCCGAAGTCCGGAGGCGACTTTCTCTATGTAGTCTTCGCGCTCGGTGCGCTTGGACGCCAGTATCTTGGAAATCTCCCGGTACTTCTCTTCGTTCAGGTGCCGGAAGGCCAGGTCATCCAACCGCCATTTGATCTCCCAAATTCCCAGGCGGTGGGCCAGGGGGGAGTAGATGTCGAGGGTTTCCTGGGCGATGCGCCTCCGCTTCTCGGGAGGCAGGGCATCCAGGGTTTTCATGTTGTGCAGGCGGTCGGCCAGCTTGATCAGGACTACCCGGATGTCCTCGGCCATGGAGACGAGCATCTTCCGCAGGCTCTCGGCGTGCAGGGACTCGGCGTCGTCCATGAGGTTGGCGATATCTTCGGCGGGCGGCTGGAGCTTGTCGTCCATGCGGGTCAACTTGGTGACCCCGTCCACCAGCTTGCTCACTTCCGGTCCAAAGCGTTGGGTTATCTCGTCCAGAGAGACACCGCAGTCTTCGACAACGTCATGGAGCAGGGCGGCGACGATCGTGTGGGTGTCGAGGTGGAGGTCGGCGAGGAAGAGGGCGGTTTCCAGGGGGTGGGCGATGTAGGGCTCGCCGGATTTGCGCATCTGCCCTACGTGGCATTCATCGGCGTAGCGGTATGCCTGCCCCACAAGTTCGGTGCTGTCCTCGGGCAGGTAGGCGCCGACCCTATCGATAAGGGTCTTGGCCGCTTCTGAAGCTACCTTATCCTTAGCTACCACTGTAATTGATGATAATACATGAGGTTATTGAAGTCTAGAGATGCGCCGGGTGGATGGCGCCGGGTCAGATCCGTACAACACCCTTTATGGTACGGTCATCCGTTAGCATGGGATGACAAATCCCAGTTGAATCGCCTGAGAGTAGGTTGTTAATTTAGTAACAGAGGGACGACCCTTCATAAAGGGGGCTAGGGGGATTTTCGTGGGTTGCCTTCCAGCCAATTCCATGACTTGCCAGGGGCTAAATCCCCCCAACCCCCCTTTATGAAAGGGGGGATTTTTGGTTCTTTTTAGACTGGTAGCGGTTTCTCAGTTAGGTTGTCAGGTAGGCCTACGTCGAAGGCGTTGATGTTGAAGGCTAGGTTTGAGTAGTAGCCCATGAGATTGGTTAGTTCCACCAAGCCGCGGGTGCCGAAGAGGGTGTGGGCGGCGTCGTAGTTGGCCTGGCTGACTTTGCGGGTGCGGAATAGCTCCCGGCCGTAGTTGACCACCGCTGATTCTTCGGCTGATAAAGATGGCAGGTCTTTCTTGTCGCGCAGGCTGTCTACCAGCTCGTCACTGAGGCCGGACTGGCGGCCGAAGGCGGCATGGGCGTTCCAGATGAACTGGCAGTCCATCTCCCGGGCCGTCAGGATCATGGCCAGCTCCCGGACGTTGGCGGGCAAACTGGACTCGTCGCCCCGGATGTAGGCCCTGAAGTTTTCGCCCCGCTTGGCGAGTTCAGGCACGTTGATCATGACCGAGATTGGTCCGATGTCCGGTACGCTGCCGCGCTGGCTGACCATCTCATCGAATGCCGCCACTTGGTCTTGGGGCACGCTCTCTCTGCTGGCTGTAGGTATTCTTGACACTTGGGCCTCCCGGATTCTTCGTTTTTAGCTTCGCCAGTCTATCTTCACCAATCTATCTTTACTGACCGGCGGCGGGCACCACATGATACAACAGCCGCGCGGCGCAGGAGGCGGGCGGTGAGTGTAGCCACGCACGCCAAACTGAAGTAACCTTAGTAGATATGTCTTCGATAGCTCCCAATCCTGATTCCGGCGGCACCAGCGCAACCAGCGGGACCTCCCTGACCCGAAGCCCCAATTTCAAATACTGGGTCTTCGGCGCCCTGGCCATCGGCATCTTCGCTTCCGTGGTGGACCACGGCAGCGTCAACGTGGCGTTGCCGACCATCGCCGAGGAATTCAACACCGACCTGCCCACCATCCAGTGGGTGGTGATCATCTATGCCCTGACCATCGCCGCCCTGCTGCTGCCTATGGGACGCCTCTCGGACCTGGTCGGACGCAAGAAGATCTACATCATCGGGATGGTTGTGTTGGGCGCCGGGGCCGTTTTGTCCGGACTGTCCCCCGCTTTGGAGATGATGTTCCCCTCCCGCGTTTTGCAGGGTGTTGGGTCCGCGATGACCCAGGGAACGGGCATGGCCATCATCACCGCCGCCTTTCCCGCACACGAGAAGGGCCGGGCGATCGGACTGTTCATGACCATGGTGGGGGTGGGCGCGGTCGCCGGCCCGGCCATCGGCGGAGTGGTGGTCGACGCCTTCGGCTGGCGGGTGGTGTTCTTCCTGACTTTGCCGTTGGAGGTCATCGGCATCGCCGCCACTTGGTGGGTGATGCGGGGTTGGTCAGAAGTTCAGGAGAGGAGCGGCACCCGGTTCGATTGGTGGGGCGCCGCATTGTCGACCGGCATCTTGGTTGCCTTGCTGCTGGCCATGACCACCGGAAATAGGGCCGGCTGGACGTCGCCGCCGATCATCGCGGCTTTCTCCGGTACGGTGGTGATGCTGGTCTCCTTCATCTGGTGGGAGCTGCACACCGACGCGCCGATGCTGGACCTGAGGTTGTTCAAGGGCAGGACCTTTACCTTTGGTGTCACGGCGGCATTCCTGACCTTCTTGGGGTCATCGGCGGTCCTGTTCATGATGCCGTTCTATCTACAGAACGTTCTGGGCTACAGCGCCAAGACGGCGGGGTTCGTGGTGGTGCCAGGAGCGCTCTGCATGGCGGTGTTGGGGACGGTAAGCGGGGTGCTCTCGGACCGTTTTGGCCGGCGGCCCTTCACCGTGGGCGGGCTGGCGTCTTCGGCGGTGGGGTTGTTCATATTGTCCCGCGTCACTGAAGACTCGTCGCTATTCATGGTAGTCCCGGCCCTGATGCTGATGAACGCCGGCATGGGCATCTTCTATTCGCCAAACTCCAGCTCGGTGATGAGCACGGTCGGGCAGATCAAATATGGTGTGGTTTCGGGGTTCTTGAACCTGGTTAGGAACGCCGCCAACGTCAGCAGCATCGCGGTTGCCACGATCATAGTGACCACCACCATGGCCTCCCAGGGTTTCGAACCCAGCCTGCAGGCGGTCCGCGATGAGGTCCCGGGAGTTGCCAGCGCCTTCACACTGGGTCTCCGCTACGCGTTCCTGACGATGATGGGCATCGTGCTGGCAAGCATGACGCTCTCGGCGTTGCAGCCGAATCACGTTGAAGAGCCCGAGCTGTTGGAGTCGCCGACCAAGGTCTAACCCCGCGCTTGAGCCTACAGCGGACTCATGCCCAGCACACCGGCGAACCGCAGGCTCCAAAGTGTGCCCGCCAACGCCGTCGATGCCATGATCGTGTAGGTTGCCCGGTTCTTCCAGGCGGAACCCCACAGACTGCCGTGGGAGGGCGCCAGCCACCAGCCGCGCGCCAACATGAGCACGGTGAACGCCAAGAAGGGCCAAGTAAGCGCCTGCAACGCAGGTGCGAAGGCCAGACCGGTCGAGGAACTCCCCAGAATACCGAGCAGGCCCGTCACCACTCATCACCAGGGGAGCGGCAACAGTCCACTGAGCAGGCTGACGAAGGGTTTTTCCACGTGGAGTAGGTTCATTGGGTTTTGGGCCTCCGGGTTGGGTCCGTTGACGGTATATGGCTTTTTCTATTTCGAGTATGACTTGCGGTGGTGGTTCGACGGGTCCGATTCCATCGAGACTCTCGACCGAATGTCGGAGCTCACCACGAACGGAAAAGGGCCTCCAGCCGTTCGTCCTGAGCCCGTCGAAGGACTGCCACCGGGTGACCATGTTTGCAGTAACAGTTACTAGTCCACCAGTGTCCGTGTTACGTCCACGGTGGCGTAGGACCAGGCTATCTTGAAGGGGGCCTCTCCGGTGTTGATCAGGCGGTGGTGGGTGCCGGGGGTGATGAAGGCGGCGTCGTATTGCCGCACGTAGTTCTCCTCGCCGTTGATCATCAAGATGCCCTCGCCCTCCATGACGATGACCGACTCCTCGGCGTTGTGGTGGTGGGTGGTGTTAGACGAGCCGGCCTGGAAGGTGGTGATCCCGCTGGAGATCTCGGTGGCGCCCACCTCTTTGGTTACGCTGCTGGCGACGCTGACCCCGGGGGCGCGTTGCAGGCTCTCAACTTCTTCTCTTCTGATGACGCGTGGCTCTGACATGTCGAACTCCCAGATATGAGTGGTTTTAGTCTTGGGCGAGGAACTCCCGCACGATGTCGCTGGCGGGTTCCCGGTCGGTCATGTTGTATAGGATGACGGCGTTCCGGACCGAGTCGGCCTGGAAGAACCGTTCGTAGAGTATCTGACGGGCCCCAAACGCGCTGCAACTAACGTCCCAGGCCAGCCGGAACAGTTGCACCCGGTCGCGGGCCGATGAGGTGTCGGTCTCCAGGTAGCGGCTGATGTCATCGGCAAGTGGACCGGTCATGTCGGCCTCGGACGGCAGGGCCATGAGGCTACTGGAACCCAACAGTTGCAGTATCTCGCCCATCCGGGGGTACATGCGGATGAACATGTTGCGGGCCACCTGCAAGGGCAGCTCGGCGGGAGACATCACACCCCATTCGTCGACCTTGGCGTCCACTTCGGCAGCGCGCAGGCAGGACCGGGTCACCTCCAGGTTCTCGATGATCTCCGCGATCATGGTCTGCACTTGGGTCGAGTCGTTGGAGCCCAGGGTCTCGGTCATGAGGTTGGCCAGCCCCAGCACGAACTCGCACTTGGCCACGTTCCTGGTGACCACCTGTTGGCCGGCGTGCAGGTGCCGGTTTGTGGCCATCTGCATGTTGTTGCAGAGGGCCACGTCGCCCAAAAGGAAGACCCGCTCCCAGGGGACCAACACGTTGTCGAAGAAGGCCACGGCGTCCATCTCCTCGAAGCGCGAGCCCAGGGGATGGTCGAAATGCGAGCGGCCGTAGTCGAAGCTCTCCCGGCATTGGAACTTTAGGCCGGGGGTGTTGCAGGGGATGGCGAAGGCGAACGACGTGGGGTTGGGGGCGTTGCCCGGCAGCATGTGCGACGCCGTTGGGTAGAGGGCGATCTCTTCGGACAGCGGGGCCAGGGTGGCCAGCACCCGCGCGCCATGGACGACTATTCCGGCGTCGGTCTCTTTCACCACCGAGAGGGCGATGTCGGTCCGGTCTTCCAGGGGAGTTGCGCCCGGCGCCCGGTTGCGCTGCAGGTTCAACAAGGTGTGGGTCAGGACCAGGTCGTTCTCGCGGATGTGCTCGTAGTAGTTCTGGATATTCTGTTTGAATTCGGGCCGGTTCTGGGCGAAGTAGTCCCCGGCGGAGGCCATGGCCATCATGTTCACGTTCATGAAGTCGGGGCTGCGGCCCATCATCCCGCAGGTGGCCTTGGCCCAGTGGTGCATCATCACCCGCCGCCGCTCCAGGTCGCCGATGGTCTTGGGGGTTAGGAACGACAGGCCGACGCGGTCGCCGGTGGTGGGTGAGTCGTAGGTCATCTCGTCCCGGAGTTTTGGGTCGTGCTGCATGTCCAGCAGCTTGGCCATGGTCTGAACGCCGTTGCGCAGGCCGGGGTGGGTGGTGACGTCCTTGACCTTCTTGCCGTTGAGGTAGACCTCGGGCCCGTTGTCCTGCAGATTTTTGATGTATTCCGCTCCGGTCCTGGCTGGCATGGTCTTACCTCCGTGATGCGGGCCCCGGCGGTTACCCTTGGCGAGAATATCCCTTGAACTGTGCGATGTTAACACGCGCCGACGCCGTTGCCGTGGACTCGTTGCCACCTGGGCTCAAAGGGGGTACTATGCGCCTGCCGTCAGGCGCATTCAGGTTTTGGAGATAGAGATATGTATGTAGTGATCGTGCCCATCCAGATCGAGCAAGGACACCGCGACGAGTTCCTGGAGGCGCTGATGGTAGACGCCAAGGGCGCCAACGAGGACGAGCCGGGTTGCCTGCGGTTCGACGCGGTCGAAGACGCTGACGACGACCACCGCATCTGGCTGTATGAGGTCTACAAGGACGAGGCCGCCTTTCAGGACCATCTGAAGGCGCCCCACTTCCAGGTGTTCAAGGCGGCCGCCGACAAGTGGCGGGTTGAGGGCATCCAGGGCTCGGCGCGGGGCAGCAAGAACCTTTGGCCAACCGACGCGGAGTGGCGCTAGCCAGCCAGTCTCTCTTCCGGCGTTAAAGGCGTGAACAACGAATTTATCTTGGAGGGCCGTAATGGCTAAGACCATCCTTCAGAGCGCCAAGGTATCCGCGCCCGGCGGAATAATGTCCCAGGGAGTGGAGGTACCGGCAGGCAAGATGGTGTTCGTCTCGGGCCAGGTGGCCCGTGACTTGGACGGAAGCGTGGTCGGCGTGGGCGACGTCGCCGCCCAGACCCGCAAGGTGCTGCAGAACATGCAGTCGGTGCTGGCCGAGTCCGGCGCCACCATGGACGACGTGGTGAAGGTGACGGTGTACGTCACCAACCTGGAGCGGCATTTCGCCGACATCCATAAGGTGCGGGGCGAGTTCTTCACCAGCGGCTATCCGGCCAGCACCATGGTCGAGGTAAAGGCCTTGGTCCATGAGGACATGCTGATCGAGATCGAGGCCATCGCTGTCACCAGCTAGCTATCAACTGTCAGCAATCAGCGGTCAGCTAATTGAAAAGGGTCCCGATTAATCGGGACCCTTTTTGTTTGCTAGTTGGTCGGAGGGTTAGCTCTTGGCTGCCACTCCGTCGGGGACCAGGTCTTTCTCCCAGGGACCGGGGAAGTTGACCTCGGGGCGGTCGCCGTGCATGAAGAGTTTTTCCTGGCGATACCACTCGCTCCTCGGCGTCTCGTAATAGACCTCGATGCCGTTGCCGTCGGGGTCCTCGATGTAGATGCCCAGGGAAAGGCTGTGGTTGGAGACTCGTTTGATCTCTACGCCCTTCTTGCCTAGGTTGTTGTAGAAGTCTTCTAAATCGGCCAAAGTGTCCATGCGCCAGGCCATATGGTTCAGGCCTACCTGGCCTTTATGGGGGCCTTCGGCGTCGGCGCCGACTTCCATCAGCGCGATCTCGTGGGACTCGTCTAGGTTGGCCGACATGAATGCCGCTCGCCCAGCCAGGAAGTCGTAGGTGTGCAGACCCAAGACGTCCTCGTACCACTGGCGCGAAACCTCAGCGTTCCGAACATAAATGTTCACATGACCCAGGTGACTCGGTGTGTAACCCATCATTAATCTCCAATTACTGAGTTGGTTTACGTCGGCAAAGTACCACACATAAAGGAGACCGTGCAACCGCCGGCGCAGTGGGGTTTACTGGGGGTGCTTGTGCGAGTGGGCATGCCG